>Ga0209826_1000678_pt1 | contig 24212 bp, 12 predicted proteins | sample GOMGulsemesocosm_5_FD_184637 | JGI IMG/M metagenome (GOLD analysis project Ga0209826, IMG submission 184637) | Methane-oxidizing microbial communities from mesocosms in the Gulf of Mexico - GOM15C Gulf of Mexico (SPAdes) (version 2) | ecosystem: Environmental > Aquatic > Marine > Cold seeps... | reverse complement strand
TAGCTCAGCTGGATAGAGCGTCGCCCTCCGGAGGATGCAGTCATAGCAAAAGTTGTCACGGTGGGATACGGTCAAAAAAGTAAAAATGCACCATTAGCTCAGCTGGATAGAGCGTCGCCCTCCGGAGGCGAAGGCCGCAGGTTCGACTCCTGCATGGTGCGCCACTCCAAGGTTTTTCGCGTTTTAAAATTTTATTTTTACTCCAACTCGTAATACTCAGCTTTCTAAAAATCATCAAAAAGCATGACTGCGGCTTTTTCTTGTTACAACGTATCAAAATGTGCCTGTGACAGATCTGTGACAAATATGTGCGGATTCTAATAAATCAAAGACAGCAAATTGATAATTTTAAGATGGCTGTTTTACTTCAAACTCTATGCCGTTTAAAACTGCATCTATATAATAATTTTGATATTCATTGCTAGACTTGGAACTTATTTTAATTTGATGAGATAAGTCATTTGGTAAAGCTGATGCAATTAGCCTATTAACTTGGGATGTATTAATTTGAATCCAATCTTTTTCCATTTTTTTCAAACTATAAAAGTTGTCATAGTTTTTATTGCAATCAATAAAGTCATCCGCATCAACTCCAAACGTTTTTTCAAAAACTAGAGGATGTTTACTATGATTCAAAAATTCTTCTAAAAAGGATATCGATAATTTTTTATCAATATCAAATTTTCTCTCGTCATTATTAACCATTACCCCTTTATTTTGACTCTGAGATTGCTTGACTAAAAAGCAATAAAAAGAAAAGTTTTTTGCTGTTAACTTTATTTCTACACCTGACACCTTAATGCTTCTAGAATTAACTTCAAGGACAATCTTTAATGATCCATTATGTGCAACATTAATTGTCGCAACGGCATGGCTAAAAGACATACCTTCCATTGAAGATATCAACGTTGGATCAACCGACTGCCTCATTCTTATGAATGGTATTTCTGCTAATGTAACTTCTGCTTCACTAGTATTTAGTTCCCCTACACCATTTTTTCCCTGTACAATGTTGTTATCTTTAGTTGGGTAGTAAAAATCTTTCACAAATTCAAATTCATCATTTACAAAAACATGGCTGAGAGAATCTTGAGGTCTAGCAAGTAATGACATCGCATACCCTAAATAAAAGGCCATTGTTTTACGACCACCCGCTATTGATGCATGTATTGCTAAATTGTTATCATCAGTTAATTCGAATACTTTTCGTACAATAAAATCAGCCATGTAAGTTTGTTCATCTATGCTTTTGGCATCATGAATAGGTTTACCTTTGTCATCCTCTATTAACCAAATATTTTCTTCTGAGAACTGTATTTTAGGTAAATCATATTCTTTTAATAAAGAATAGAAATGACCTTGCTCAAAGCAACCTTCAATTAACATATTTTTTGTACTTTGAGTTGTGATCACAAATATTTCATCAGGAATTGGTTTTCCAGCTATATGCAAACCATAAATTGTTTCAGTCAGAACTTGTGGGCTTGCGCCTGTAACAGCCAGTAAAATATTTATCATCAAACACTCCTATGTTTATTTTATAAAAGCCTACAGTTCTCTTTTATTTGACTCACTAACAATAGACATATTTAAATTAATACTTGCTTTAAGTGCCATTCTGTTAGCTATATAAAAATCATCACCTTTTATTATCAATTATACTTTCAATTTTTTTAGCTAAATTATTATCTGATGCGATGTTTAGATGTTTAGAGTCTGATATCCTTTTATTAATGGTTTTATTATTTGTTTTGAAACAGCTAGCAATAATACCTGTACCCGCCAACCCTCCATAATTTTCTATAATATTATCAAGCTTATACACATGTTCAGCTTTGATTGCACCTGCCTTACATTCTACGATATAAAGTGAATTACCATCAGTAAAAGTCAAATCTAACTCTTGATATAACTCTTCGTTATAAAATGATGAATAACCTTTTTCATCATCTATTGATAACTCAAGACCAATTCTTAAATCTTTAATTTTCTTTGATTTAATTAGCGGTTTTAGACTTAGGTATGCGTATTCTTCAAACCATCCTCCTGATAAATATTTCGCAAAATCAGGCCAGTTATCAAAAGTGAACTGTTCATTATTAATGTGTATTTTGGCATTTAAATTTTCATTTAAACTTATATTGATTCCCTGTTTAGATATTTCAAATTTCTGGACTGAGTCATTGAATTTTGATAAGTCTTTATACAATCTAGCAATTATATTTTTCGAGTTCCAAAGTACTTGAGTTAACCTATTTCTTTCGGGGCAATTAACATTGGGTATTTCATCCCAGTAACCTGGTTTTGAAATTTTTAAATTTTTTCCGTAAAGATTAATAAAATCATCAACCGAGTTAATTTTTTTCGTTGGAATGGATGTGAAATCATTTAAGTTTATCGTTCGTTTATTCTTGATGTCAAAATAAAAAGGAGTGGCATTAGCTTTTCTGCACGCTGCTAGTGCCCCTGCATACATTAGCTTAGTACCTCCGGTCAAGTTGAAACCAAGGCGTAAAGATGATGGTAATATATCTACTATTTTTAGAATTTCACTTCTAACATTTTCAGGGTCAAATGGGTCAATAGTAATTTCATAAAACTCACTATTCCCCATAAATTTTCGCATAACATCCGCAGGATATTGTGTAGTATTAACAAATACATGAGCTTTACTAGAAAACTGATTAATTCCTAGTAAACTTGGCATTTTCTGCTCACCAAACAGATGAAATACAGCATCGAAATCACCTGAGTATTCGTCTTTTTCTCGAGTCTGCCTTCCATGCCATTCTTCCCACTCTCGTGGTAGTGCTATTTTTTCAGGTGATCGTCCCGGTTGAGACGATGCAATAAGCTGTTTTTTTAAAGTGGGGTGTTTTAATGCCGCAAAAGCCCATACGAAAGCCATTACTGGCGTACCTGGGCTGAGATAAAGCGTAACTTCTTTTTCACATTTCATCTCTGATACTTCATTAAGAGAATTAGTAGCTGCCTCATATATAGCTTGAGTATCATTAAGGTGTTTTAAATTTACAGGACTGAAGGCCACATCAGCCTTTATGCTAGCATCTTTAAGATTCGTCTCTATCCACTGAATAAAATGGTTATGTGCTGCGTTAGTATTAGAATATGCATCAATAAACTTCTTAGTACTTTCCCAATCAGAGTTAACAATTTCTTGTAGTTCTTTATAGAACAATTGATCTTTATTCTCAGTTTTATCTTTGTTCGTATAACCTAAAATAACAACATCTGTATAGTCATTTTCTAGTAAGGCACTTAGAACTGGCCCTGTAGTTTTGTCTAATCCGAGAGAGGCCTTAAAATCAGTTATTCCATACCATGTCATTAAATATTTTTTCACGATTTTTTTCCTTTTTGGTTTAACCAAACCGACTAGTTACTATCTTAAGTTGAAATAAGCGATTTATTATTTACAAAATAATGTTCAATCTATATAGCTGAAATTTACTGATGGAGAACCCCTTGGATATGCCTAATAAAACAGGCTTTCCACCTGTCGAATGTTGTTAGGTACTTTAATGGTACAAAACGCATATTCTCACGTTGTGATGCTTCGGCTATTGCTTCTGCATCGTTATAGTCATTTTTATTTTCTTTGCGATAAGCTGTTATAAATTGTGGGGCTATCGCTTTAACCTCATGCCCACAACGCGTAATTACCCGTGACCAATAATGTGTGCTGCCACAAGCTTCCATCACGACAGTGCTGGCTTCTATATTGGCAAAATACTCTGCAACCTTTTTACGAGGTAACATTTTTCGTTTTAATACTTTTCCTGTTGCACTCATCCAAACTAAATGAAAAACTGATTTGGCGATATCTAACCCGATTGTTATAGTACTCATGTGACCCTCTCTTTCTTTATATAGAAGTTTAATCAACCCTATATTGGCTCATTTGAAGCCATAAGTGGAGTGGAGAGGGTCCATACCATTAATTAGGGGATCTATTTTATACGTAGGAAAAATAGCCAAATACAAGGCATTTATTTCATTAACTAGTTGTTCTAATTATTAAATAAATAACGCGGTAGTTGGTGATTTTAACAAGTATAAATGATCACATACTTAGTGTGATTGGTATAACTTGTACATTATGGCTTCATATTGTTAATCAGAAACACTCGTCACCCTAATTAAATCAGCTCCCGTTTCACCTGTTAAATAAAGATTCAAAGCGTATAAAATATCTGGGGTATTAATATCATCAGGTTTCGTTATGCTTAGTGTTACTCTTGTTTCAATATAGTTGCGGGGAGCTACTAGCAGTTCATCCAATAATTTCCCATATCGATTAGTAAATTCTTCTACAGCTTCAATTATTTTATTCGTTAATTCACTTTCATAAGACAGTAATGACTTAATCTTAGCATAGGATGAGTCTCTAGTTCGAAGTAGTGCCAGTAACAATTCAAGATACCTAATCATAGCTACCCATTCGAAAGAAGAATTATTATTCTCAGTTGGACGTGACAATCTTTCACTTTTTAGCATATGACATATTGAATTTATTAGTAATTTTATTTTTTCTAAAGTTAAAGCATCAATAAACTTATGATCTCTCCAAATAGCGATAGAAATAATTTCCAGAACTGCTTTATGTTTTCTATTCTCTTTAACTATACGAAAGCTATTTAATAAGCTTTCTAATAAATCAAATTGCCACTTTTCTTTCAGTGATCCCAAAGAATAAGCCAAATGCAGTCTATATTTAGTAATTTCGTTTGAGGCAGATGTTTTTAGTAATTTATTAAAGACTATTTGGGGGCAGTCTTGATGCAAACAAGATAAAAACATAAAAATTTCATTTTTTAAAGCGTCAGTATTCCCTTCCATTTGATATACAGTAATTGCTGACTCGATCGCGGTAGTCACCTTTTCTCTTACTTCCAAGGGAGCTGTATCATCATAAATAGATCGACCATCTTTGAACAAAGAATATATTATAGGTCTCAGGTTAGATAAAAAACTCCTCTTAGTGCTATTTAAGGAAAGTGAAACATCTTTCGTCCCCCCCCCATTAACTTTATAGAAATAGACTTTATCATTAATTGATATTTCTTGGCCTGAATCAACATCAACAAATAAATTACTTTCAGTTACATACCGCTTTTTCAGCTTCTTTTTTATAGTTGAGAAACTTCTTCCATGAACTGAAATATCAGTTATATTATCAAGTAAAGAGAAGAATAATTCTTTTCTTAATTTACTACTGATTATTTCCCAGGATTCTGATGGTGGATACTCAGGTGACAATGCTTCTACATTTTCTTTTCTCTCGCTTTTCATCCACTTTCCAGCAATAGATTTAAAACTTGCTTTTTTGCCATCAACAGGCCTGAATATTAATTGGTATGGTGTTTCATCACCATAGGTATAAGTCAGATCTAACGTACAATCAATTGTATCTTTGAGTGGAAAGCTGCCATGTTGAACCTGCACCTCAAATTTAGGCCTCCCTTTTGCATTTCCAATATTTAATGGTAATTTAATAACCTCTTGTTGCGCAGGTAATGTAAATATGTCATCAATAGGGATGGCTATTTTTTTACCTCTTTGAGGTTGTATTGTCGCTTTATTAACAAGATAAAAATCTTGTGTGACACCTCCCACTGAAATTCGAGTTGAAAGTTTTGGTAAATGATCTTGCCATAAATAAACACTTGCTGATTTTCCCTGCCAATCACTTAAAATTTGGCCACCTTTAACTAAATCAATACTGTGTTCAATCCAATTCCAATACTCATTTTTCTTTATCTCGTTTGGCTTGGTAAATGATTGACTTAGAGGTAAACAATGTACATGACCTTTAAAAACTCCAATAACTTCTTTTAGATTTTTAATGACATTTTGAAGATCATAAAACTTAACATGGTTACTCTTTGATTCTTTGTATAATTTGTTTTTTAAATTACCTGGAATTTTATTCCATATTTTTTCTTGATTATCATTTTCGTAAATAAACGATAGATTATTCTTATTACTAGTTATGTCATCAAAGTTAAATAATTCACTCAAGTCATTAGCTATGTATTTTGATGACGTTGACTTGATTAGTTCACTTTCCGATTTTCCTTCGATTTTAATCGAGGGGTGACGTTCCCATGTAATACCTATACATGGATGACTTCTCATTTCTTCGTTATAAATTGCTACGACGGGCGTTACTTGAATACCTTCGTATGAATTATCAATCAGTAAATAGATATCCCCAGCTTTAATGATTTTTTCTTGCTGCATCATTTTTTGTTGTAAATAAAATACAGCAGCAATACTTTTTGGTAATGGCGAAGCATTTTTGAAATTTGCATTAATACAATGACGTAGTTGTTCTGTTGCAAAGTCAGACAGGTGATCAGGTACTAAATAGTTTAAATTCTCGATACTATTTTCATTAAAAACGAGTTTTTCATTTATCTTTTCAATAAAAAAAGAAAGAGCAGTATTTTTCAGTGCTATATCTATATTTAAGTTATCATTGAAAATAGAGTTAAAACTTAAAGTTTTAACATCTTTTTTTAGTAACAAAGCTCGACTTAAACTACAATCAATTTGAATATTATCATCTTCATCGCTCTGCCAAAATTGAGTTATCAACTGTAAATTCAAGTCAAGACATGCATTGTTACCTATCATTACTCTAGAAGATAACGATTGTAATTCGATTGTTACTTGCAGATCACCAGCAGATGAGATTTGCCCTATTAATTGGTTACTAGATTGCTTTCTTAATTTAGGTAACTCTAATATTTGCTTAATTAGATTATCACTAATTTCAAACATTAATGAAAAATCAATATCATAAGTTCTAACACAATTATCTTTACTACCTATATGATATATCTTGTCTTTAACAATCTGTAAGTACGTTGATGAGTCAACTGTAGATAAAATTATTCTTTCTTTGCCTGAAGTATAATCAAATGAAATTTTCATCAGTAGTGGTTTTACAGAAACCACTTTTATATTTTTAGCCTCCAAGCCTTTTTTTGCTTCAATAACATCACAAATTAACTTATCTTTTATTTTTAAGCTTTCAAAAGTTAATTTAGAAGAAAATGAACTGATATGGCAAAATAGTCTTTTCCCTTTATAAGATGCAAATGCAAAGCCTTTTTCTACATTAATTGAATTTACTGAAGCTACAAATTCTGTACTGGGGTAATACATACATTCAACAGATGAATGTAGCGTCAATTGAAATTCATCATAATTGAAGGAGCAGGGTTGCTCTAAAATGCTTATATTTTGGTTGTTTTGTAAGTTTGTTAATACTTGCCAAAATACAGCGGTCAAATAGTTCCTTGCTTGGTTATTACTATCTCTGCGTGTATTATCATCCAAGTACTGAAGATCTAACCAAGAACGCCATATTTTTTTATAACTTTTATCTTGTAATAAAACATTATTAGGTACTACATGTGTGAGTTGTTTTATTCCCAAAACGTCTTCTCTATTCATCCAACCTTGTATTTTTTGTAATAACTCCTCCTGCTTTTCTGATAAACCTATCATTTCTAGCTTAGTTAATAATAAAACTGCAATCTTAGATAATAAGGCTTTAAACACTCTATTTTCTAAGGTATCTAAACTCATGCGTTTTGATATCGCTTTAATTGACTTTTTACCTACTAACTTCTCTCTAACATTACGTCCTGTTTGACGACTTAACCACTCTATTGTTTTATTATCGACCTCTTTAACACTATTTATTGCAACCATACTATGCTCGCGTAAAATTTTATGTCTTGGTTGCTTTAAAATATTTACAATGGCATCAAAGACCCAATGAATAATTTGAGTCAATCGATCCTCCATATCTTTGTCTGGCTTTAATGTATTTTTAATTAAAAGATCATTATTAATTTTATTAGTTATTTGACTTAGTGAATTACAGGGAATACTTTGTGAAATAGGGTCAAAATCACATAAGGATATATACCAATCTCTCAGCTTCAATAATGTTTTTGCCTGACTATAAAGTGCGGCTTGCTCTTCATTATTCACATCAACTGTAGTATAAACTTCTAAAAACTCGGCGAATTCTATATTTTTATTTTCAGTCATTTCCAACCTTTTATCCAAACTATTTGGAACTACTTTAATTTTGACTACCTGTATTCAGCAATACAGCGCCAACACAAAACTGTTTACTCTTTATTCGCTAGGGTATTTAAATAATCCTTAATTTCTTTAGCTTCCTTAGCTTCAATATCAAGGTTGTTTTTAATTTCTATTAACGTAAGCTGGTGTAATTCTTTCCTCAAAGAATCCGCTATTTCTTTGAGGTTTAATTCATATTTTTCATATAAATTAAAAGGCTCTGATCTCGCAATATCAACTTTATTTGCTTTTTCAGCTGACTCTAGATTAGTATCAGACTCTTTCAGCAATTCAATTAAAGTACCTTCATCATTTAAGTACTCTGAAGTACTCCACATAAATTGACCAAAACCAAATTCACAAGCACGATCAAAATCATCAATGATATTAAAATCATTATCCGTTAATAATTTTCTTATTGGATCTAAACATTTTTTTCTGCCTAACCCTCTTGTTTCTACACCTCTTAGTTTTGGCATTATTTTTTGTACTAACTGATCTTCGAAGGCTAAATGTACGGCTTTATCTAATTGATGAAGATCTAAGTATTCTTTAAAATCTCCTGACTTTTTACCTTCTTTCTCTTCAATAACTTCAAGTGATTTTATCAGTGGATAGTTATTCATATAATATTCTATTGATTGCCAAACACGATGTCCTAACGCCTTACCGACAGTGGCTAAACAGTCATTGATCTCTTCAACTATTTTTCTGTATTTATTAGATAATTCTTCAGGTAAATTACTCTTTATACTCCCCCATTTCTTCCATTCTTTCATGGGTAATAAATCAGAGGGGTTTGATAATGGTTTAAGCTCTTTTCTACTTTCAAGTGTTTTAGGCCGAGGAAAATGAATATTAATACCCCTATCTAATACTTTATCCGATAGAGATTTCGTTGTTTCATCTTGATTCATAGTACCTACCCATAAAACATTACGACCTAATGGAATTTTATGAGAATCAATGTTGGCACCTAATTTAACCTTTATTACCGGCAAATCCTTGGCTAATTTCCCTCTTCTTTCTTCTAATTTACTTAAGAAATCAGCAAAATATAATTCAACATGTGCCAAGTTCATTTCATCAAGTAAAACCATATTAACTACGTCTTTCATTCCTGCTTGATAGGTATCTGATTTTTCAAGCTGGCTTTGGGCTAATAAATTCAACACAGGCTGGGCATCAAAGCAATTATCAATTGAATTGAAATAACCTAATAAGGACTCTTGGCAATCCCAGTTGGGTTGCACAGGAAGGTTTAAAAAATTAATACCTCCAAAATGAGAATATAGTCTTGGTAATTCAGACTTCCCAGTTCCACTAACACCGGATAAAACTGTTATGGGGGAAAACTCAGCCGTTTTAATTGCCGTATGGAATGCATATAAAATACGTTTAGAGAAAGTTAAGCCATAGTTTTTGGCCGACTCATAAATATTATCTAACCATTGAAGTTCAGTAAATTTACCTGAGCTTTCATTGTTAAGTCCCTGTAGGCTGTTTAACTTTAAATTAGATCGCTCAAAGTGCTTAGTAAAAATAGGTGAGTTTATTGCTTTTAATCTTTCTTCTTTATTAATTTCACTTTCATAAGATGGTTGTAAACGTTTTAAATCTTCCTGCAATTTATTATTATCTGAAGAAACTGCTATATATCTAGCATCTAATGACTTAACTTCAGATTGTAGTTGCTGAATTTGATAACTTTTATCTTGGCTTTCATTAGCAAGCTCTTGTAAGTTAGATTTTTCTTCAGATAAATCATCTACTTTTACGTTTAAACGCTCAGCTTCATTTTTAGCATCATCAAACATTTGTTGAATTTCTGTACTTGGTCGTTCAAGCAATTGCTGCTTAAGACTTAGCGCTTCTTCTTGATATGCATTTAATTTCTGCAAGATTTCTTCGGGCTCTTCCCCGCCAAGTTGCTCTTTCAATTCTGAATATAAAGACATTGCTGCATCAGCTTTTGAAATAGAATTTAGTAGCCTTTTATTTTCTTCTTTTAATCCTGTTATTTTACTTTCAAAAGTTCTCTCTTTATCCTCTACCTTTTCATCAACGACTTCATCAATATTTTCAATCTTGTTTTCTAAAGATAACTCTTTCCTCGTTAATTTTTGTGCCAATGCCTCATTTTCAGCTTGCGCCCTGGTTAATTCATCACGTTCATTTAATATCTCTGTTTCAAGCTTTATTATTTTTTTAGAAGCCTTTTCTTGATTTTTCTCTATATTATCTTCACTGACTTTTTCTAATTCATCAAGTTTATTCTGCAAACTAGCTTGACGAGTATTTGCTAACTCACTTATTTCTTTTTCAAGCTCAGCGAACTTTTTCTGTTTAATTTCTATGATCTCTCTTTCTTGTTGTAATTTTAATTCTAAAAATCCCGAGCGACATTTATCTAATTCTTTTTCTATATAAGTTTTATCTTTCTCTGCCTGAATCATAGCCACTGATATTTTATTTTCATTATCATTTAAGTCTGACTCTTTTATCTCAAGAATTTTCTTTTGATTTTTTATTTGTTCTGCGAGTAAAGCAGGTAGCCCAGCTTTAACTTCTGCTTCTTGGATTAATAACTCTGTCTCCTTTTGATTTAACCTTGCTTCTCTATCAGTTAGGTTTATTGAAGCTTCTAATAATTGAAATTGTTCTTGTTCAATATCTATTTGTTGTTGCTCAACTTGCGTTGTTAAATCATTCATTGTTGTATCCACGTCTTTATTATTTACTGCTGGAGCGATATGTCCCTGGTTGTTGTTATGTTTACTCACTGTATGTCTCCATAATTACTTTTATAATGCTAAAAATTGATTGCTTAAGTTGTATCATGTCTAAATGATTTGCTGTAACTTTACTATTGCCATGTTCTCGGTAATCCAACAACGTACCTACATCAACTAGTAAATTGGCAGCCACTAAATGTATTTCCTGTAAATCTATCTCTTCACCGCAAATCAATAATGCCTGTATTTCTGCACCAAGTGTGGATTCAATGTTTTGGCAGGCATCATTTACTTTCTTTGGATTTACACTAGAAATAGATTTCGGCAATTGATTATCAATTAAATTAAAGCCTACTATTTTTGCTTTTTCAGTGGCTACTATTGTGGGTTCGTTATTTTTAATATCAACAAATGAAAAGCCTTGTTTAACTTGAAATATTGTACTTTGTAATGATGAACTCAAATTATTAATAAATGCACTGTAATCATAAGCCTCAACATTTTTTGAAAGTATGAGTTGCTTCTCAACTTTTTCTAACTCGATTTTTAATGAAACAGACATTAAATTTTGAGTTGCCAATCCATAAAAATCATCTAAATTAATTGATACTTGTAATGACAATTGCTCCATTTCTTTATCATATGCATCTAAGTGATTTTCGTTAGTTAGATTGCAATCTGGCAACTTCAGATTCGGTAATAACTCACTGATCATTTGATACACCCACCCTCTATAATCAATGACATCATTAAGCGTTGCCATTTTTATATCTTTATTATCATTATCACCATGGTTAACGAAATTTCTTTTAAACTTTAAAGTCGTTATTTTATTAAATAAATCGGGGATTTTTGTCGCTAACGATAAAACTGGATGATCTTTATATTCAGTAGCTGAGGCCATATTTAATGCAATAAAAGTTTGTAAATCTGGTTTGTCCAAATCACTATGAATCAGTCGGCCTTTAGGAACTATAAAAAGATGTCTCGCAAGATCACTAATATCAAACCCTGAGCGATTTGCATAACTTAACGCAACGCTCCCATTTTCTTGTGCAATCGTGCTTATATAATGTAATTGCCAATCTACTGGGTATTTACGGTAAGTAGCAGCTAAAGAGTGTTCAATTGAAGAATATAAGGCTGAAAATATGTGAGAAAATTTATCTAAATTTTCTTTTTCTTGATTTGAGTTTTTCTGGGTTGTAGAGCACAGAGCATAATTTATTTCAATACTTATTATCTGATTTTTTAACGCTGGGTATATATCCCAACTGGAATCTATCTTAAGCTTGATGTCATCCTCAAGCTTATACCTAGCTTTATCTAGTTTTATTTCACCTCCCCCATATTCTTGTGATGAGATTTTTAAGTTTTTCAGTTTTTCCTCTTCATATTTTTCTAACAATTTTTTGTTATTATTTGAATAGCCTAAACCAAAACCATCACTGACTATTACATTATTATTACCAATTCGTTTTATTGCTTGCACATGAATAAATAAAGTCTCAGGACGCTCCTCAATGGTAATCGATTGCGCTTGTGTTAAATATACATCTCTATTTATAAATTTTGAAGACAAAGAGTTAGTTGAGGTTTGTCTTTTAAGAAACCTATTAATAATCTTCATAACCTGCAATGCATTAGGATGTTTAGGACTAAAATTTACGTTTTTATCCTTAAGATCTTTATAAGCAATAACATTAGCTCTAACAGTTTTTTTATCTCCTAGGCTTCCTTTGTTAAATTCTACCCTTCCCTCTTTTTGATAGTTTTCAACAACTCTATATTTGTGCTTTTGGTTATTAACCAAAGGCAAGAATTTCTGGCTTAATAAGTCATAATAAACAGTTACAGCAACTGTTTTTGGATGTGAATTTTCTTCATGCCAATCAGCAATAGTAGCTTTCCCTAGATTTAGAATTTTATTTCTGTCATCTATAAACCCTGAATGATGTAATTTATTTAAAATAAATTCTGTTAACTCCGTACTATCTTCTTTTTCTTTACAATAATTAAAACCACATAATTTAGTTAATTTTAATTCATCCGTAATTCCGCAATTAATTAATTCCAATACGACTTGTTCCAGAGCATTCAAATTACGCTCTTTTTTTATAGGTAAGGAAACCTTATATGCTAAGCAAGGTAATAAAAAATCTTTTCCTGAGGCTTTATCTAATCCTACAAATTTTTCTTCAAAGCTCAAAATTTTTGGCTTTGGACTTGTTAGTAAACTATTTAACATCATAGACACCTCCATACTTCAAACATAAATGGTAATAGTTTTGTAATTCAGGAACCGCTTCTGTTGCTATCTCATGCTGCATTAAATCGGTATTACCAGTAACCACTAATAATTTTTTTTGACGAGTCATGCTCACACACAATCTATTTTTAGACATTAAATGACCAAAAGTGCGTTGTTGAATTTTTGCTAATAATTTATTTTGAATAAGCTGACGAGATTCTTTTTCCATATTATTACTTCGCACAATAGATAAGAATACAACATCAAATTCCATACCTTGAAATGAATCTACAGTGCCGATCCTTAAACGCTCTTCGGTTTCGCCGTTAGGTTTAATTAAATAACGATATGCGTCTTTAATTAACCACTGACCATCTGTATTTGTGGTAATTCCGTATTCAGATAAAGCTTTAAACACTTCGTTTACTTGAGCTTTATAAAAACTAATAACCCCAAAACTTAAATGTTTACCTTCCTCTGAATTTATCCAAAAATTTATTTGTTTTGCTATTTTATGTGCTTCCAGTCTTCGATATGAACTTTTAGAACTAGATTTTTCAACCTTAGTGTGAGGTACGTGTAGCCACAATGCGGGTGTATTACTAACCCCCTTTAAATTGTGTTTAAATGCTTTCAAAGGGATTTCTGCTTCTGTTGGTGATCTATACTCTTCGTTATATGGCTTGTAAAAATTATCACTGGCGAACGTTCCCAAAATAGGATGAGTTCTATATTGGGCATCTAAAGTAACTGTTCTTCGTTGTTTATCCGTTAACTCTAGCTTTTTCAATCGATTAAATAAATATTGAAACATGCTGGTATTAATATAGTCATTTTCTGTTTTATCTATTTGGTCAGTGCCTTCTTGCTCACTTAATTTTTCTACGATGCTTTCATCAACGATATGTGGTAACTGGCGATGATCTCCAACTAAAATAATCCTTTTAGTTGCTTGAGCCATAGGTATCATTAAATCTCTTGGGCTTGCTCTTGCGGCTTCATCAATAATTACTGTGTCATAAGTTATTAAACTTTTTTTCCCTTTAACTTCTTTCGTCTTAAACTTAGCCTTTCTAATCGCGCTACCTTCAGACTGTTGAGTGGTTGCAGCGAATACAAAGTTGTAACTTTCAATCGATTCTTTTATTCCTGATGGGTTAAATTCAAGCTCATGTAAGTAATTAGCCAGTACAGCGTTGGTTTTATCTTTATGTGTATCATGTTGTTCAATTTCAGTAATAACCTCACTCATAAGGCTTAATACATCTTGTCTTGGTTTTGGAGTGCTAAATACAACTCTTGGTGTGAACCGCTCTAAATAATCATTTCTTAACTTAATCAATCTGCTTAAAAAATCTAACTCTTTGCCTTCTTTATAACTGATTGCTTTCAACAATAAACTTGTCTCTGTCGAACTTAAGATATCTTCGAACATATCAAAAAAATGATTAGCTCTCACTATACCGTCATCAGAAAATCCAGCTTGAGTGACTCTTAATGATCTAATACATCTAAGTTCAACTTCTTGTTTAGGTTGCATTTGCTCATTAATGTTTTCAATTAAGGATTTTAATCTGTTTTTAAGGTTTTCATTAACAGAAATAGATTTATTTTCACAACATAGATGAAGTAAATTTAACGCACTTTGTGCGGAGGGAGAACTTTGGTATAAGACAAATAATTTATTGATCTGTAAAACTTCTTCCGATGTTTTTAATTTTGGGCTTTGTTCGCGCACTTTCTTTGCTACATCTTGGCACCAATTATCTATTTTTATTTCTGTACTACTTAAGGAAAAATCATTTTGACCTGATTTATTGCCAAACTTCACTGCTGGTAATGCATTAATACTTAGTCTTGAAATAATATTTTCAACCGCATCATGTTGAAAACCTGAAATTAATACAGTGCCATTTATGCTTGTTGTTTTATCATGTTCTTCATTTAACCTCTCCAATATAGCGGCAACCACTGTTGTTTTTCCTGTACCTGGAGGACCTTGAATAATTGCTATATCCGGGGTGTTCAATGCTATTTTTATAGCTTCAACTTGTTTTGGTGTGGGATCATTTTTAGGAAATACTTTATCTTTTACAAAGGGTGTTAGTGGTGTGATATCTGATTTTTTTTGAATAGCTGGGATATTACCTTCCTCTTCAATCAACAAGCCAAGCAAAGGATTTGCACTACGCCCTTCTTTAATCATGGCCCTTGCAGCCATTCTTCTTTCTACTTGTACCATATCACCATCAATAGATAATATTAACTTGGCCTTTTCAGGTATAAAATCAATAGCTAGCTCAAGGCTGCTACTGGTAATATCCAATATTTTTATCGATGTGTTTTTGTTATTCTTTTTTGTAATTTTATTTTCTTGCCCATTTTCTGTCTTATGTTCAAGAAACAAAATTTCAGTATATTGTTGCCAAGACATTTCCATATCTATTAAGTATGGGGGTATCTCATCTTCACTAACAAAATTTAATTCATCATTATCGGTAAGAACATCTTTATCCATAGGTAATTCAAGAAAAGCTTTGACTCCTTTATTACTCTTATCTTTCGATGCTATATTTAACACTCCGACCTTTCTTGCTTTTTCTAGTAATATTTCACCTTCTTCTTCACCATACTCATCCCATTTTTTTAAATAACTATTGTCTTGTTCTGTAATTTTTTTAATTTCATGGGCCGCTAATGATTGCAATATATCAACTGTATTTTGATTTTTAAATGTAATATTTACTTTTGCTAAACGCAAAGCACCCTCGTTTTGCAACGTTGAATTGTTGATTATCCTTTTTACATTCAGAAATCGTTTTCCTTTAGCCTTTGCTGGATTTAGTGATATTGTATTAACCACCAAATTGGCATATCTACCATTAATCAAAAAACCATCATCGATTGTTTTAATTTCTGAATTGTCATCGGCTATATTCAATAATTCTGACTCTGCTGCCCCTCCCATAAAAATTAACGCATATTGTTCATTATCCGATAAAATATTGGCTTCAATAATACAATTGTTTTTTATTTTTTTTATGAAATGTTCAGAATTTTTATGGCGAAAACCTTGCTCCTTAGCTTTTTGTCTAATTTCATCATCAACCGCAATATCTATGTTACCTAAATTAATTTCCTCACCATTGAAGAAAACCACCCTTAATAACACGTAGCCTTTGGCATCTGTTTGTTGTAGTTCAACTAAATTTGCACAATTCCTATTGAGATAAGAGAAAATATTATTCCATTGAATATCATCTCGTAGTTTTAAATTGACAATTTTTTTATTTATTAATAGATTTAAGCTTTTAAAATTTGACCCTAGACTCAATTTCCCTATGTCATTGCTTTGTCCAATTTTTTCTTTGATTAAAGGTTTAGCCCAAAGTTCAGCTTCGATAGCCGTACTCATATTTGATAAATCCATTATTAATTTTCCAAAATCAATTTAATTGCGTAAGGTGCTTTGCTTTCTACATAGAACCATAAACCTAGTTCTAGTTCTTTTATCGATAGGCTTAACTTTGATATAAATGGTTGTAAAGTACCTTCATATTTTTTTGGTATGCCAAAATAGAGTTTTACATCAGTATTTTCAGATTTTTCTATAATAAATCTGTCTTCATGAGATGTTATTTTCAGGCAGTCATTTTCGTGATTATTGATATCAAAGGCTAAAAAAACTCGTTCTGGTATGGATACTTTAACTTGTTCTGTAAGACTTACAGCCCAAAGCCAATGATGAGACTGAATCCCATTGTTAACATATTTATGGCTGTAGCATACTATTTTTTTAGGGAGTATAGATTCGCAATATTCACAATTTCCTTTAGATAAATCCGAGTAAAAATAGTTACCCATGCCACAATTCAAGCATTCAATTACTTTATCGGATGCTTTAGCTAGCGCCTTAGGCCAATGATAAATAGCTGGACGCCTCCAAGACATTAACCGGCCATCACAAAAATTTTTTTCAAATAAGCCTTTTAACTCATTAGTTAAAATCAATTCTCTTGGTAGTTGGTTTGTGCTGCATCGGTTACTTTCATCATCTGGATCATCAATAAAGGGCAATATTCCTTGATATGCTTTATCTTCATTATTCAGGTCACCATCATCAATACTTGCCCAGTCGTCATCTTCTTCTGTAGCTTCTCCTAGGAAAGGATGTACTAACGACAACATATAAAATGCCATTACAGCAAAAGCATGACAGTCACTTCTTGGTCTACCAATACCTGTATTTTGCATTAACTCAGGTGCACCATAAGACGGTGTAAACGCACTACCTCCATTTTTGTTTTTTTCAAAACGTAAATTATCAGCATCAATTAACCACACTTGGTTATGATTTAAGTCCGATGAAATAAAAACATTATCAGGTGATATATCACCATAAACCAAACCTGCACTGTGTATTTTAACAAGCGTTGAAGCACATTGAGTTAAAGATAACAACCTTCTTTTTAAACCTCCCGTATTTCTATAATGTATAAGCGTTTGGGCAAATACAGGATTTTCCTTAAAAGACTTTTCAAGCCACAACGGAATTTTATCTTCTGTAATTTCATTTAAAGAATTCTTACAAATCCAAAAATGTTTAAATGGGATCATGCCTCGAACTAACTGCATTACATAACCAGGATTATCTTTTAATAATGCGATAGGTTTTGCGATTTTAATTCCTTGCGGAAGGGGTAATATTTTTAATGATTTTAATTTTTTTTGATGCTTAATTATTTCAGTTTCATCTGTGATTAGGTTTTTTTCAATATCAGTGACTAATTTTATAACTAAGTCAGGATCTTCAGTATTATATACTACGCCTTGCCCACCATCTCCCAACTTTGATGTAATAATGTGACGTTCAAAATATTCATCTATAAATTTGTGGCAACTATTAATCATAAAAATACTCTTTAAAAATTTTATTATTTAAATAAACAAGCAATTGTTTTATCGTCAGAATGTTTAGGTACCGGCCAATTTTTTAACCAAGCTGTCAGCTCTTCACTTATAGATTTTTGCTCTTTAAAACGATAATACTGATAAATATCTTTTACGAAATCACCTAGGTTTACTGGCTCTAGATCATCTGAAATACCATCAGTACATAATAAGAAGGCATCAACATCCTCTACTTCAAATGTTTGATACTGCCAGTCTTTTAACGAGAATTCACTTTTGAAAGCTTCTGTTTGATTTGAAAAGTTACCTTCAGAATATGGCATTGATAGTTGCTTTATTGATTCAGGCCTTTCTTTATACATAGCTAGCAACCCATCACCAAGTTGCGCGATAAAGACCTTGTCGAATAAACGAATAACAAATAAACAAGTACAGGCACATTCATTTACATCCATTCCTTTGATTTTGAATAACCAGCATTCATGTAAATAACTTAATAGTCTTTCAGGTGTTGTTTCAGGGAAGTTAAACCAATGTTCAGCCATATTTATAACAGCAGAACAAGCTGCTTGTGAACCTTGTTCTGAAAGCGTTTTACTACCTAAGCCATCAGATACAACAATTACATCGCCCCAATAAAAATGCTTTGTTAGCCATGAATCTTGATTAGGAGTCCCCAACTTGATATGAAGTGGTCCTATTTCTGTTTGCCCCCAACTTTGCCACTTCTGGTTTGTTAGGTTTAAATTTTTTTCTTCAATCCCAGTCATCTAATTCATCACTTTTTGTTTCGGTAGTTTTAGAGCTATTTATTAGTTTGAAATGCTTACACGATTTAGGAAAATTAACACCTTCTTCAACGGAAGAAAAAAACAGTTCTATTGCTGTAGTAATATTTTCAGCATGATGAAAATTTTCAATTTTAATATGCTTTGATAGTTGCGTTTTAAAGCTAGGGTTGGCATCAACACCTATTAAAACGATATTTAATTTACACGGCAGGCTTGTAAATTTTTTCAGGTCTTTAGTTGTTATATAACCATCGGTTAACCATAATATTTTTTTACTTTCATCAGCCTTTTTAAAAAAATCAACGAGACTATTGATATTACTGCCACCAATAGCAGGAGTTATTTCAACATCTATGTCTAGATCTAAACTAATGAGTGTTACTTGTTGTGAAAAATCAAAAAAAGCTACTTGGTCACTATCAATATTATTTTCGGTTATATATTCTTTGATATACCTTTTAAAATTATTTTGAATAAATACCTTTCCTAACTCTTTAAAGCTCCCTGAGTTATCGAATATAAAATTAAATTTGATATTTTGTTCTCCCTTTTATTGCTACTTGGTCAATATAAAATTTATTGACCAAGCTATTTAAATCAATAGTACCAATGAAAAATCTATATTTTTAAAAACCATCATCTTCATCAATTGAAACGACTGTAGATTCAACTTTAACCTTATTAACTTCTAAATCCTCTTTCTTAGGCACTTGATTTGGTGTTTTTGATTGAGAACGGGTAGTAACTGACATTGTTACTTTTTGGAAAAACTTAGCTATTTCGGTTGCATTTTCAGCTCTAAACAATGGATGTTCACAACCTTCGATAAATTGATTCAATACACTTTCATCTGCTCCATTACCTATAGCCATAGCCATACGGTCACATTTAGCAGAGCGCCCTGATGAAATGAAATCATTCATCGGCTGCTCCCAAGAATCATTAGGGCCACCATCAGACATCAATACCACTGTTGGACGATATGCTCTACTTGGAGTTTCCTCTTTATCCTCAATCATATCTTTCGCCATCTTTAATGCTGTTCCCATAGGGGTCATACCATTAGCTACTAGAGATTCAATTGTGATGTTTTCTGCTGGTGTAAATGGAAAGCATTTTGCTACTTCATTTCCAAAAGTAATAACTGAAATAATTATTTCAGTTTCAAGCTGAGCTTCATTTTTAAATGCTTCAATCATATCTTTTAATGCTGAATTTACTTCTTCGATGGGCGCACCAGACATGCTATAACTTACGTCAACCAGTAATAACACTGGTAATGGTTTTGCTTTTTTTACTGAATACTTACTTGGATCAAACATATTTATATTCCTTCTAACAACCTAATGTTTATTTTTATTTAAATGGTATTTAAGTGTTTTTACGATTTTTTCATTTCGATCTTTTAATAGAATATGAATTACATCTTCATTTAAAGTCGGATTACCTGCTAACCTTTCTCTTACATTGTCATTTTTATCATTAGCCAGCTTTAGTTGAATGTTCTCTGTCAGATCTTTAAAACCTGCAAGCTGTTTACGAGTTTTAATGCTTTCGTTTTCTGATCCTTGATTACGTTCTAACATCATTAATTGAAGTTCTTCACTACTTGTTTTAATACAAAGAAGTTTATCAATTAATTGGGTTTCCAAAGACTTCGCAAGCTTGTTATCTGTTATTAATTTGGCAAGTAAATCTGTAGGAGCATTTGAATGTAAAATAGCTAACTCAAATATTTCTTTATCATATAAACTATTCTCTTCATCTATATTAATTATTGATGTGATAGTTTGGGTTTTGCAGTTATTATTTTTAATAGCCGCAAGTCTTACTTCTTTTTCACCATCTAACGCCAATTTTTCTAGAATGTCTTCCGAGCACTCACTATCTTCTGCAACTTTTTTACGTTGTACCATATTAGGATCTTTAGCCATTTCAAGCATTTTACTTACACTTAAACCTTGAGATTCAGATGCTGGTTTTAATTTGAATCGTTCAAATTTTTCCTCATATTCATTTATTTGATCTTTAATTGTTTCTCTTAACGGGACAGTATTTTTTATGGCTTCAACTAAATACTGCTGAGTTAATCTTGGCTTTTTATCACAAAAAGCGATTTCGAGCGCTTCATTAATCGCATTTTGTATATCAGAACCAGAGTAATCTCTACATAATTTTGATAGCTCTGGTATATCAAAGAATCTCAACTCTTGTTTTGCCGACATTAAATGAATCTCTAATATATCTTCTCTTTCTATGGCACTAGGGAACCCAACATAAAAAACCTCATCAAATCGACCTTTCCTTAAAAGTTCCGGAGGTAACTTACTTATATTATTTGCGGTAGCAACTACAAAAACAGGCTTAGATTTTTCCTGTAACCACGTTAAAAATGTGCCTAAAAGTCTCGCTGTTATTTCAGAGCCTGAATTACCACCTGAATTATCAAATGCTTTTTCTAATTCATCAACCCAAAGCACACAAGGACTTATACTTTCTGACATTGAAAGTGCTTTTCGCATGTTACTTTCACTATCACCAACATATTTCCCTAGGAGGGCCCCCATATCTAACCTAAGCAATGGTAACTTAAACAATGATGCCGTCGCTTTTGCGGTTAATGATTTGCCACACCCTGGCATCCCCGCAATTAATACACCTTTAGGAGGCTGCACCCCAAAGCGTTTAGCCTGCGGAAGTCTTTGTATTATTTCACCTTTTCTTTCGAGCCAAGATCGAATATTTTTTAGGCCTCCTATGTCATTAAAGTCTTCAGTGACCTTAACCATCTCTAACACGCCACTTTTAGCAATAATTTGTTGTTTATCATTATTAATAAATGTATATGTGTTTTCGATATCATTATCATGAAGTAGTGACATTGATAAAACTTGCTTTATTTCTTGTTCTGTTAATCCTGAACATGTATTGACAATATTATTAAAAGTTTGGGACTCCACAACCTGATTCCTTTCTTTATAAAACATTTTGATAAAGGTTTGTCTTTCCGTTAATGTCGGAGGAAGCAACTCTAACAGTTTAACTTGCTCTTCAATTATATTAGGAATTTCTACTGTTTTTCCTACCAAGACAACCACTGCTTTACTTTTATAACGCTGAATTTTATTCAAGAGATCATACAAACGACTTATTGCTACTATGTCTGTATTCCCTTGATTTTGAGTAAAGATAAAATCTGCTTGTTTTATGATGAGAATTTTTTTATTAAGCTCTTCAAACTGTTGATTTAACAAAAAATCGCCTATTAAAGGGTTAGGTGTTTCTTGTAAAGGCCTTTTCGTTATAAAATCAACAATCCCATAAGCTTGATTCCACTCTAAGGTGTTGTAACACAGTGATTTTGCTAGTTCACTTAGTAACTTATCAACTCTATTATTTTCACCTGACTGCAAATAAATAGCAGGAGTTCCGCTTAAAACATAATCTTTTAATTTTTTTAATAAAACTGTCATTATTAAACTCCGTTTACCAAGGACATAACGATGAAAGAGTACTTGATACTCCACTACAAAAACTAGAAACACCACTAACAACAGACGAACCAAGTGATTTGATGCCACTAGCTACTGAGCTAACTATTTTTTTACCTCCTTGATAAAGCAAGTCGCCAGCTGTACTCCCTGCCATTCCACCTAAAATCCCTCCGGCAATGCCACCTATAACTGTACCTATTGGCCCAAGGGCCGTGCCTATTGATGCGCCTAAAGCGGCTCCTTTTGTACCTGCTGCAATAGCTCCTACAGTACTAATGGTTACATTTGCTGATTGATCTATCGCTTCAATACCAGTAATTTCACCTTTGGCATATCGACTTAGAACTTTTACATTTTCAATTCCAACACAAACTGCATTAGCGATTCTTCCTACCGGAGTTGCTTTTAAGGCAGAGCCTAACCAACCACTTTTTATCGCAACAGTGACTCCACCAGTAACAGCTACCGCTATACCGGTATCTTTAGCTGATTGGATTGAGCTACTAACAAATTCTTGTAAATCATCATCAACTGATTCATTTTCTTGACCTGTTATTTTATTCCAAATTCTCCGACCTAAAATTCGACCACCTTGCAACCCTACGGATATACAGGCGGATATTGCCGCTGATTTGCCAATTTGTTTCGCAATATCTATTTTATTAGCGTCATTCCAATCATATTTTTTTGCTATCTCTTTTTCTTGAGCTTCTTTTTGTAATTCTTTAGCTTTTTCTTTTGATAATGGCTTAGATTTAATACCATCAATTTCAATTACTTCTGTTGACCCATCTATATCTTTAGATTGATCTTTCGGTACTAATGCTTTTTGACCTCTATAATCACCATCTTTAAGCTGTTTTTCGGTGGCTTTTGAATCAGCACCATATTTAGATTGATAACGCTTTACTAATTTACCGCTGCTTTTATCATAGATCCCTATATCTACAGAATTTTTAGCATAAACCTCACCTGGAGCAGGTTCTAAAACTCTAGCTTCATAGTTACTATTTTTACTTGCTGCATCAAGATTAAATTCATTAACATGGTGATGCTCTGCAATAAAACCATCTAAGTTTAGTTGTTGGTTAACTTGACCATCATTTCGATAAATTAAGTCTATATTCTTTTGATTTGCACTAATTATCGCTTCATCAATGTTTTGAGCATACTTACTTACATTTATAATGCCAGAAGCTTTAGCTCCCGCGTCCATTTGTTTAGCTAACCAACTTTCTTTTGAATAACCTTTATTTAAATGTCCCTCCAAACTCCGCATGTTATCTTCAAAATCTTTTACACTATCTACAACTATTTTTGCAGCTTTGCTTGATTCGTTCAGATTAAGCCATAAATCAGGATATTTATTAAATTCATGAGTTAACCATTCATTGGCAGATTGGTTCTCACTTTTATTTTTATAGCTTTTTACAAAGCTATAAATTGTATTTCCTGCTTTTAACTTATTTTCATTGGTCAGACTTAACTTACCTTCAATGTAATCAGCTGACTCGTCTTGTTCATTCAAAGAATTCAATAAATTGTTGTTATCATAATCTTTCATGTTCGGTACCCATAACGTTGAATGTTGTTTATATTTTTAATTTAAGAGTACTCTACTAAAAAATTATGTAATGTATCCAAGCACAAGCTTGCGTTATTTATACTCGTGTTCGCATCTTGCTCTATAGCTATTAATACTTGTATGCTTGTTAAACTTTCTCAAACAAATCTTTCACTGCACAATTAAATAAATCACAAAGCTTATCCATTGCATCAAGATCAACACGTTGTGCTGTTTCTTTATATAGCAGGGTAATGGTATTTCGATTTAGACCTGTTTCACGGGCTACGTCCATTACTTTCATTTTATGCTCGCCCATTAAACGCGCAAGATGACACT
>Ga0209826_1000677_pt1 | contig 24231 bp, 23 predicted proteins | sample GOMGulsemesocosm_5_FD_184637 | JGI IMG/M metagenome (GOLD analysis project Ga0209826, IMG submission 184637) | Methane-oxidizing microbial communities from mesocosms in the Gulf of Mexico - GOM15C Gulf of Mexico (SPAdes) (version 2) | ecosystem: Environmental > Aquatic > Marine > Cold seeps... | reverse complement strand
TAGAACAAAATCCTACTAAACCCATAAAATGGGAAAACAATACGATTACCTTTAGAGAGGTTAATAAACACTTTGTTAGCTACATGCCAATGCCAACGGCAGGGAATATTGCAAACTTTACACATCGATTAAAAAAGGCAGGGGTTTTTCCAGTGGGACAGATTATCGATGAAGTCAGAGTAACAACAAAGTATCGACCTCAAAATATGCCAAAGCTACCTCTCTTTTGTGTGGACGAGTTAAATCGCTATTATTATCAAGATCACAACACATCCATTAGGTTCGAAATCGGTGATGTTGGCAAACGAAAGAAAGCCATTACCATCAAAAAATCCGAACTGCTCTGTATTGCGCCTTTTGGGGCATTAGCAGAATCCCTAAAGACAAAAGCTACCGTTTCGCATATCTACCCAGATGTTTTTAATCGAGCATCGATAGGGACTGCGTTTGGTAAAACAAGCAAATTGACTTCTCCCCATGCCTCGATTTTTAATCGTTATGATTTAAAAGAAGAAGATGGCTCAGATATACATATTATGAGTCATATGCCCCGTCATCAATTAAATACCTTTTTAGCCTTAGCTGACGTTGCCGAACACCAGCAAGCGCTAATCCTTGGTCGTCGTGATATTGAACATAATCCAAGCTATCAACACCTGAGTCTGAAAGATAAGACAAAATATCAAGACACATCCACTGACAGCATGCGACAACGAATTGAGCGTGCGCAGTCAACTAATGAAGTCGTTACTACACCAGAGGCTGAAGACAGCTTATTAGCGGAATTAGGGGTGTCACCCATGGGGCCAACCCCAACCAAATTAGCGGTGCAACAAAGCATGCATGCATTTAATAAGCCTGCTGAGCATGTCGAGTTTATGAAAGAAGCACTTGAGCAAGACAATCTATTAGGTGAATTGCAAGATACTTTCAACCAAATCCGCAAGAGTGATGGTTTGCAGAAAGCAAAGGACTTTATCGAACTCCATGGACGTAATTTTCATATCGTTGTCAATGGCGGTTGTACGCGCAATCTGGCATTACATGGCTGTGACAAACAATTGCGCTGCCTCGATGGTGAAGGGTGTTTTCATTTGACTATTACAGGTCGCCCCGGTGAGCTAGAAAGCATTCAGGCAACTCATCAGAACCTGTCCCTGAATGTCGAAAAAATGTCACGTTTAGCCGCAGATGGAAAGCTAAAATCTAGACGAGAGCGTGATGCATTTGACATAGAAAAGCGTAACTTGGCGCAGATGGATATCGTTCTTCGCAAAGCGGAAAATTTTAATGGTTTTATCCCAATACGCGTTTTCGAAAGCGGCAAGCGCCTCAATCAAACGGGACCGAAAAAAGCCGTGGTCGAAAGTTTTGCACAAGATCAACGTAAATTAGAAGCCGAGGTACGTAATGGCTAAGAAAAATTCACGGTCAATCAAGTTAGACAATGCCATAGAAGCTGAGTTAAAAATCATGTTGACGTTAGGGTTAGACAAGGCCCCGATTTCAGCAACAACGTTGTATGAGCGTTTATTAGATAAGGGGATAATCAAGGGTGCCATCAGTACGCTAACCCCTCGCAGTGGCATGATCGAGGAGTATAATTTTCAACAAAGATCGGCTCATGATATCGCAAAAGATGAGCCAAAATACGGCTCCGTTGGATATTTCAAAGCACGCAATCAAACACTCATAGCAGATAACAGTGAACTTAACAGGCAGTTAAGTGCAAATACCGCTGCACTTGAAGCGATCATCAAGAATGTCGAATCCAAATCTGCTGTGAAAGTTGAAGATCTTGTTAGAGAAATTCTTAACCCGATGGAAGATATTCCAAATTTTTAAGAGGTAGTCATGGCTGAAAAAATAATGTCAGTGGAGGAGTTGGATAAAATTGGCTTGGCTAGCATCGAGTTGGGCTGGAACAATAAGCAAAAGTTGGCCACCCTGTTTCATCATTACGTTGAGCAGAAAGAGGCGTTGCCTGCTTCTGGTGTTAATGATCATGGCGATACCATACCTAATTTGAGTTTCTTGGCGCGTTTTGCAAAAATCAAACAAGGCAAGCAAGTATTCAGAAGAAAATACGCTCGTGACATGCTCGATGAAGCGATTGATAAGTGTGGTATTGAAGATCTATCTAAGTATGATGAAAAGGATGAAACACAAATAGTACGTGCGCATCTTCAATCGAGTATTGATAGCGCTCGACGTAACTCAAGTGATATCGATAAAAAACTAAAATCAGCTTTGGATAAAGTGAATGCACTAACCGAAGAAAACCTACTTCAAGCCGAAGAAATTGCTGAATTAAAAGCACAATTATCCGTCTCAAGAAGTCGAGCAGGAAGTGCTGAAAAACGGCTTGTTACAGGCTATCAGCAAGAGCGTAAAACGCTAAAGCGAGTGTTCGGATGCGACTAAACCCTGCGCCCTTTGACCTTGAACTCATGGTAACGAGCCAAATACCCGGTAATCGCGGCTCACAAATCATTCATGGCTTACATAACGGCAAAAGATATTCTGTTATCACTCGCTCGCATGTACTGTCCCGATCTGCGCTGCCCGGTGAGTGGTGGCAATTTACAGGGGAATGGGATACGAACCCAAACTATATAAATCAAGTTATAGCAAGCTATGGAGAGCCGATTCCTGTCGATGGCGAGCGGCTAAAAGAGTATATAGTGCGTCATCCTCAACTGCGAGTGGGTGAAGGAGGAACGCGGATCGGTCAAAAAACATGGCTTAGTGCAATCGCAAAAGCCCAAGGTCCAGACCGACTAGGCCAACTGCTCGACGCTAAAGATACTCAGGGTATACGTACACTAGGTGTGGGACGATTAACGCATAATATCGAGCTGGTGTTGCACAACTGGGCTGTGCTCAAAGGTGAATTAAAAGCAGTCAAGTTACTCGCGAAATATCAAATCGAAAAACGGCTGAGTAATCGACTCATCAAGCATTATGGTGAAGCTCTACCTGAGATACTGAAAGCTGATTGTTACAAGATTTTAGCATATGATCACAACACCGAATCACTCTTTAATAGCTGCAAAAAAATAGCTGACGGGATGGACTATGCCAAAGATGATGCACGAAGGTTGCAAGGCGCAGTAGATTTCATCCTAAATTACCGACTCGATAAGTTTGGTCATACTGCAATCGAACCTGAGACACTGCTAACAGCGCTTGTACGTCATTTCAAAGATGATTTTACAGCAGAGCGAGCAATTGACCTTGCATTGGAGTCAGGTGCGTTACAGGAGACCCCTGAGGGGCTGTTACAGTCGCGTCCTTGTGCGTATGCCGAAGCAACGGTGGAAAAGCGTTTTGTTACTATGATCAAGAATCCCATTGATAAAGTTTTTGACAAACTATTAGCGGGTAAAGCAGAGCAAGTCTACGCAATAGCTGAGAAGCCAAAAAAAAAGGGCAAGCAAAATACCAGGATCGAATTAACAGGTGAGCAAAAAAACGCGATCAAGCTACCTTTCGAGCAGCAACTGTCGATCATCACTGGTGGCGCTGGAACGGGCAAAACCACAGTCATTTCCAGTGCGGTTAGACTCGCGAAAACACTCAATATTCAAGTATTTCAGATGGCACTGAGCGGTCAAGCTGCTGCTGTCATGCGAAACTACAATGAAGATCATAATATCGATTGCGACTCTCGCACGATTCATTGGTATGTGATCCCGTTTGAAGTCGCTGAAGAGGCAATTGAAGAAGGCAAAGCTTATCGCGAACCTGAAAAATTCCCTTCAGATTGCCTGATCATCATTGATGAGACCGCTATGGTCGATCTCTCGCTGATGAATCGTTTGCTATGCCGCTTGCCCGACACCGCGAGAATTCTGATGGTCGGTGATCCCAATCAAATTCCACCTGTAGGTGCTGGCTTGGTGTTTCACTTGTTATGTGACAGCAAGCATGTGCCAATCGCTAAATTGACAAAACCACACCGTAGCGCTGCTGAAACGGGAATACCATCTGCTGCGTACAACGTAAGCAAAGGCATTGCGCCAAAGTTGCCTACCTTTGACCTGACTGCGCCAACTCCTGATCACGGTGTCTTTTTTCTACCGACTCGCTTAGATAAAAGTGATCCACATTCATTAGCTAGAGTGATATTTCAAGTGGCTAACAAGCTCGGCTTGGACAAAACTCAAGTTATCACAACGCATCGTAAAAGCTCGAACAAGTGGGGGCCGATCCTTCAGTCTATTCATCACATCAATGACTACTTTCAATCACAACTGACAGCAAATAAAACACCCGTACTAAATGCTTGGGGCTTGAATGAGGGTGATCCGGTGATCGTCAGAAAAAACGTGACAAATGTAGGCGGAAATGGCTACGATCTTTTCAATGGCAGTCTAGGAAAATTGGTATCTTCGACCGATCATTACACGTTTACATTTAATGGCGAACAGCGAGATTTGGGCAACGAAGACATCGCGAAACTCGGCATCATGCTGGGCTATGCCTTAACTGTTCATTCGTTTCAGGGGAGCGCTGCTGAATATGTGGTTATCGCAGTGACTAAATCAAATCTGCTAGAGCGCAGCTTATTGTATACCGCGTTGACCAGAGCTAAAAAAATCGTAGTTTTTGTTGGTGATCAGAAAGCATTTAATGAGGCGATTGAAGCTTCTCCTAAGTGGCAAACAATCCAGACTGGCTTTAGTGTTGATCGAAGCTTTGATAAGCTCGGAGAATAGTCACATTGTAACCATTATGCTTGCCTAGTAAAAATCAATGGATCACATGTACAGCCATTAACAGGTGTTGATGCTGATTCAATAGAGCAAGCATCAATGATTTTACAGTCAACATCGCTCAATGGCGTTGATAATTGGTTTCAGGTCTTGCGAAGGGTTTGAGAGGCTAGTTACCAGTGCAACAAACTCAAAGCGATGGAATGATTATGCTGGCTATAATCCTACGTGGATGAGTAAGTTGATTGAAATTATGCGTGTATACAATAATTTTTGCAGTACAAACAAAAAGTCGCTGAAAGACAAGCGAAGCAAAGAAATTCCATCAACACCAGCACAGCGTATTGGAATAACTAACGAAATATTTACAGCACAAGATATCCTAAGCTTTAGTCTTAATAAAGAGCTTTCTAATTCTTTGCCTAGACATGTTAGTAACGTAAGTTATTAACTTCATTATAGGTTTTGTTACTCATCGCCTTTACGAAGTGATTGGGGGAGAAACTTATCAATCTCTTGTGGCGTAAATGTCATTTCTTCCATTTTTTTCAATGCTTTAGATGCTTCACTGTATGCTTTACTGATAGTGCGTGGCGAGCCTTTATATAACTTATGTAGATCACTCTGTAATTTATCTCTTTGCTTTCTTATTTCAGTAGCATCGATAGATTTACTTCGAATATCAGTGATAAGAGAAAGGTAACTTTCACGTATATTCCAGATAGAAGCTGCTGAATCTGCATGCTTTTGAGCCATACCACCCAGATCATACTTTTTCGTGTAGGTATTTAATATTGTTAAAATCAAGGATATTACTGCGGCAATAATACCAATCTCTTTAGATTCACCAAATACAGCGACAAAAATGCCGGAAGTGGTTATCCCAGATAGAACTATTTGCCAGAATTTCAAGCTATCTTGCTTTCTGTTAAGCAAATCCGCACATTTTTCTTGTGTCTTATGTGTCCAAACTACTCGACCATAACATTCGCGAATCTGATCTTCTAAAATACTAAGCTGGGAATCTTGTGCCATAAATTTCTCGCCATTTTAAATTTGCTGAATAAGGCATGCTATTAGACTCATATTCTAATGCTTCAATAGCAATGTTGTAACATCTTAAAGCTTTATACTCAAATGAGCCTTTTCGCCAAACATATTGAGAGCTTCCTGGTGCCAACCAATATGTTTGCTCTGCGTTTCTATCTTTTAAATATTTGAAAAAGTCTCGTGTCATATAGTCATAGTACAAGTAGGACTTTTCGCGATATTCCCATTGTGATAAAAAATTATAGGCTAAGGTGTCAATCAATAGTCCACCCATAGGGACATCCCAATTTTGTTTCCAAGCTCTAGCCATTCTACACAATCGTTTTAAATTTTTATTCCATTGGTTATTGCCGCTATTAATGGCATTAATTTCAGGTCTTGGTTTTGTAACCTTCCAAGAACCACCATTATTTGTATCTGGATAGGTGTAATTTTCATTATCTTGATTTATAAATGCAGGAACAATTTCGTAACATATGCCATCAGTAAAGTTGAGTTTAATAATCTGACCGTCACCGCTTACATGAGTGGAGTTATATGTTTTTTTTATCGAATTTCTAACAGACTGAATAAGTGCGGACTGGCCATTACCTGAATATTTGTCAAATTGTTCATAAATCGCATACGGAAGTTGAATAATCATATCGACATCACTGGTATGTATGTCGGTTCCTCGACCATATGAGCCAACAAATAGGCTATATCGAGTATCAGAGTCTAAACCTCGATAATCATTATTGATTCTCTTGGTGATTTTTTTTGCTCGCGTTAAAATGTTTGAAACAACAATATCGCTCATTCTTAGAGAAGAGTTAAAGCTTGAAAATTTGTCGGAAATACTCACAAACACCTTTGTATTTATTATTAGGTAACTGCCACTTAAAATATTAAGTTTCTACCTTTTAATCTATGGTGCCAAACATTTCAAATTCAATACTAAAAGAAGTGAATTGCAATTAATCTACACAAGGTATTGATTTAAATCAAATCCCCGTAGATAGTTATGGCGAGGTTTTTGAAGTGGATTATAGTGAGATTATTGATAAATATAGTTTTTATAAACTGTGACTGTAATTATTTAAATATACAGCCACAGTTTGACTTAATAGCCCGAAATCAAACACCATTTTTTTTATTGATGATTCATTTTGAGTACACATTTTCGTTTACTATCGGTAAAGTGCAGCAAGGTAAACGATTTTATTTACTGCAATGTGTGACTACGCATAATACCTGAGACTCAATCAGTAATATCTATAAGCACATATCGCTACATGCTTATAAATTTAGTGCTAAAGTATACTTTTATAAGCGTTAAAGCTGAGTTTGACACTAATCTGTAATGTTAATGTTGAGGTACAAATGGCGTATTGCACTAAAGAAATAATTATAGATCTAGAGAAAACTTCTATGCTGAAAGTTCTAAATGATATTGCAGTAACAAAATTTAAAGCCAATAGAGCTGTCTTGCTAGCGAATGGTAATGTGAATATCGACAACGGATTGAATGATGTTCGAGCAGTTCTTAGCGACCACGAGAATGTAATTAAATTTTGCTGTCGTTATACTAATGATGTTTCTAAAGTAGAGGCATTAATTAGCGATTTTGTACATCAAAACGCTCATTGCAAACTGCAAACTAGTCGAATTCGACCAGTTTAAATTATGAATAACTTCGTAAATCCAACCCTGTAATTGTGACTGCGCATAATGATTGATATTACCAATCACCAAATGAGATTGACCTCTGATGATTACTTTTACCACACAGAAGACATTAGGTAATAAGCGCCGAGCAATGCTTTGGATTAGATTTTGTATCGAAACGCCCAAAGCATGCGCAGCGTTTTTTGCTATCGCCCTGACTTTGATTGTTATAGCGATTTTTCAATTGGCACGTACTCCCGAATAATTTCAAACTCAGTATTTTTCTCATAAAGAGACGATTTTCCACATTTAATACCGGGAAGCATTCTTTCTGAATAAGCCTTAATCATATTCTCTACCCAAGACGGTGCTCTTGGGTCAATTTCTATCTCTTCGATAAATATGTTGATTTTAACAGGAAGGTTTATATGCTTAGCATCATGGTAATCTTTGCCATCCGTAGTATCAAAAGGATGAATGATAATCCGTACCTCTTCTTCATGAGAGAAGGCGCTTCGCTTATATTTGACGGTTTGATAGCGGCTATGATCTTCTTTTGTCATTTCTGGAAGTTGTTTCCAACTAGAAAAATAAACCACTTTTTCAATACCAATCATTCTGATGTTAGATATCGCCTCTATGTTACCAATTTTCGTTTTTATTTTAACTCCAGATTTATTTATTGAGTAGATACGCCACATTGCATCAGATTCGATTTTTTCAGTCCAGCACTGACCAAAAAAGTGCTGGTCTGCGCTGTATTCTGGCGTTTCCAGTTCTCCATTGTTTCTTAGTTTGTAACGAGAAAGCTCATTTTCCCAAGGGTCTTCCCAGTTGGACACCTTAGTGAAGGTAAGCATCTTTGTTTCAACTAGATTTACAAAAGATTCAAAGGAAAAATATCGACACAACACATCCTCTTTCTTTATATTCTTTCCAATAGCTAGTTTCATGTGTAATTTTACCGCTTTAGTGACTTGTTATACCTAACAAATATTAGTGCTAAAAACTAAACTGCTTGGGGTAGAGTGATTAGGTTAACTCTGCCACGAAGCTGACCTTAGCTTTAAATAACTAGAATAGAGTTCGGATTAGATTTAGTATCATTTACGTCTAAAATATTTTTTTAAATTCCAACCATGAAAGCTCATATAGGGCATAAAAGAATTTTGATATTTATCAAGCTCCTCTCCAAACCATAAAATAACAAGATGTTCATTATCCAACTCTTTCTTTGTTTGGTACAAAAGAAGAGCAGCTGATTTGTTTAGCACCGTTTGGAGATAATCATTAACATCATCATTAAATAGAAATTTAGCGTCCGCGATATTAATTTTATATTCATTAATATGATCATTATTAATGGTTGCATGATGTGTAACTTGATTGATGATTGTTTTTAGAGCATCAAAAACAGCATATCTTTTTTCAAAAAGATCTAATTTTAATTTTTGACTGTTTATTTGAAATTGCTGATAAGCTATCAACAAACCTAAACAAGCAATAGTAAATGTTAATATTTTCAAATCAATCATATGTATCCTTTCTATTTTAATGACTCTAACTCTGTAAAAACTTTGTAAATTTCACGCTCTAACCCTTTTAATTTTTCTTGATAGGAACGGCCTAAATCTATTAATATTTCACCCGCATTCTGACTAACAAGTTCTCTTTCGGTTAACCAAGCAAAAAAACTGGAATTAGATTACATTTGCAATACTAAAACAATTTATTTATCTCTTTAAACATACTTTCAAAGTTATTCAGTGTTTCTTCTGAAAAGTCATCATTCTCTAAGCCCATTTTCAATAATGAGTTAGAAGGCTTATAATGATTAAATCGTTTAACTTTCAAAAGTTTATTTAGCTTTATAATTATTGGAATATTTTTATCTATAAGGTCAGATGCAACAATACCTTCATGTTCAGGAAAAGCATGAACAAATACTTTAAGGTACTCCTCTGGTGAAAACATATCTTCAATATCTGCTTTTTCGTAATTTTCTCCCGCAAATTCATCGAAGAAACGAACATTATTACTCTTAATTATTTTTGATTGAACTAAGTTATCTAATCTTTGTTCGCCCTTGTCGTTATTAAACGAATCTAATAGACAAACAATATTCAACTTTGAACCACGAAGCAGTGAAATAAAAGAAGTTACCTTATCTAACCCACCTACAGGAACAATAGTAATATCATCCTTTAGCCCTTCTCTACCGGAACTTTCTAAAACATTAGACATGTACGTTAAATAATTTAGATCTGCTGGACCTTCAACAAGAAGGTTATTTTTAGATACAAAGAGGTTTTGCGCTATGTGATAACCTAATGCCGCCTGAAGAGGAAATAAGGTATCTGGATCTTTCTCCTGAATAGCATCAGAGATGATACTTCCTTCATCAGAATCATAAACAGTTCGCACACGATTAAGATGCTTGGACTCCACCATGAATGGTGAATGTGTCGAATAAATAACTTGATAATTACTAGATAAATCATTAATGAACCGTAATAAATCACCCTGTGCCGAAGCATGAAGATTTAACCCTGGCTCATCGAGTAAAAGTATAAAGTTATTATCATTATCATCTTGTATTCTGCTAAACCAAACAATGAATGAGAAAAACCAATTAAAGCCTTTGCTTCTATTTTTTAGCGGTAACGTTATACGGTGCCTATTGTTCTTCACTCGTATATCTAGAATTTTTTCTGGTTGCTGATTACCTCTATGAATATGTTCAATTTTGAACTCAATTGCTAAATTAGCATTAGTAGACCAATATTCGAAAATTGTATCTGTTATTTCATTTGACGTTGCTTCCAGCTCCGCAATAAAAGATTCAAAGTCTGTAGAGCTATTCAACTCTTCTATATTAATCATTGCCAATTCAAAAAGGGCTTTGGCCGTATCAAGTTGCTGTTTAGTTAATTCACCAGAAATTTGATCATTACTTACAGCGTCAATACTAACTCTTGATGGTAGTTCGTGATACTCATCAAAATACCAAAAACGAGGTAACTTAGGCTGTATATATTTTTGAGTAATGTAAGCATCTACTCGATTATCTTTCCAATCAAAACCTTGATTTACAAGGCTTGTAGTTATGTGCTCAACAACAGCTTTAAACTCTTCATTATTCTCATCACCATCATAGTCATATTCAATAACGGACTTTACATCACCTAACGCAAGTAGTTTTTTGCTCGTGTCATCACTACATTCAAGCTTCGATATAATGAACTCTAAGTATTTTTTCTCATTTGAGTGTAAGTAATACCACCCACGTCCGTTGCTATAACGACTAGAAACTTTAAAAGTATCTGTGGTCAGAACACCTTCGCCAAGATCTTCCTTTATCAGTTCAATTGTTTCTTCATCCAACAAGAAAGTACAAACAATAGGCGAGACATCTTCCTCTGATTTTTTAAATTTCTTAAGTTCGCTGCGAGGGTAATCATGAACGGAATTAAATTTAAAATCGTCATCTTCCGTGAAGTAGTTTAATTTCGCTAAAGATTCGAGAAAAGCTGTTTTACCACTTTCGTTTTTTCCAACCAAAGTAGTAACATCACTTTCAATTTGAATGGTTTGTTCACTTGTATAGCTTTTATATTTATTAATTTTTGCCGATTTTAATATAAACATTAATGTTCCCTTTTAATGTCACTTAATCAAGCAACATCTATTAAGTAAAAATAATCACCATTTATGTTCACCTACAATAATATTAAATATCAAAAGATTCAATTTATTATAGATAACACCACTCATCCTATAATTAAAAAGAAGTGTATTTACTTTCTTTCGTGCATTTTGAAATAAATCATTAGAAAACATTCGGCAAAAAGATAAAGCCTAAAGTCAACAATGCGCACCGAAAAGTCATTAGCTTTGAAAGTTTCCATTAAAATATATTAAAGCTTTAAATATATCAAAGCTTTAAATGGGCAGTAGCTGCCACTTTGCTGACCTAAATAGCCCTCAAAAATAGGTAGGTTTAATGTTCACAAAGATACGATAGCGGACGTTCCCCATATATGAGTATATGGGGCTTTTGATGATGGATTTTTGCCAGTTAGTCGTTCAACCTGAGTGTAAACAAAGCCAGCCAAGTGGTCATTAAGGTTTTAAATATTAAGGACTAACCTTTACTATAGGTTAATTTTAATGCTCTTCAACTAAGTATTGGTCAACATTTACCGAGATAATACGTTTGAATGTAAGGTATACGTAAACCAACATGCCAAGTGTCATGCCTATTAATGAATATTCTATCTTAGGTAAAAAGCTACTCGCAACTGTAATGCTCACGCAAATAAAGGTATTAGATATAATAGCCCTCCGCCAAGGTGGGAATGCATACCAATAAGGGATCTGCTTTCCTAAATAGAAAAACACTAATCCGGTAATGGCTAACAAGCCAAACGTCGCCTGATCTAAGTCGCCAAGTATTGTGTGGCGGATCATATTAGCTAAGATCAGTAATCCCATACATAACAGTAAATGTGTGTAAATAAGTACATTACCCGTTGTCAGCTTTTTAGCACGCTCTAGAATTGGAAAACTATCAAAATATATCCACCAAATCATACCAATTAATAAAAAGCCAGTGACAGCAGACGCAATATCAAAAGCGTTCCAATGCTCATGTGACAAAGATGCCACCATCGCAATAACAGACTCTCCCAAAATAATAATGGCTAATAAGCCTATCCGTTCAACAAAGTGCACACGATCAATCGGCTTGTTATGCAGCTTATCTCGAAGGCGAAATTGTAATAACACATCAATGACTATGCCTAGATAAAATACAACAAATTTAGCAGTCCCCTCCAGAAATACCGACAGCAAACTCACCAAAGCACCGATTAAAATTGCAATACTTAGACCTTTGGCAAAGTGAAGTTCAGTTTTATTAGCCTTATGAGCATTCCAATAAAGTAAGGCAAACATAAACCGTACAACAGCATATAAAAGCGCAAAATAAAGAAAACCGTCACCTAAACTTGATTCGACGAAGGTTGACCAAACAACCATAATACCCATCACCGCTAAACTAAATAAACGATGCTCTCTATTATCTTTATCAAAGCGATTGGCGTATAAAGTGTGTGTCATCCATATCCACCAAACGGGTATAAATACCAACGGAAATCGAATTAGCTGCTCTGCACCTATATGGCCATCATGGGTATGGGCCAAATCGTGAGTAACAACACCGATAACCGCAACAAAAACTAAGTCGAAAAATAACTCTAGCCAAGTCGCATGACGCCCTTTTGCTTGATACAAACTGTTAATCATTATTCCGCCCTACCTTTAGTAAATTCAATCAGTACCTCATTCATTACTTTGTGTCCTTTTTAACAACCTTCTTCTCAACAATGATGGTCGTTATCGAAGTTTTACCTGTGTTGGTTACTTGGTGCTTCGGTAATCTCCACATTGGATGATTTTCTAGTGACATACTATTTCTCCGGCTTTTCCCAACCGTAAGGTTTCATCGCATCATCAACTTCTGTATGCGTTAAGGCATTGGTGAAGTTAGAGATCAATTTAGCTGCCAAACCAGTTAAAACTTCTAATGCTTGGCGCTTTGTATATCCAGCATTTAAAAACTCATTTAACTTGTCATCGCCGATATGACCTCTGTTGTCTAGTAATGCTTTAGTGAAATCATGAAGTACCTGAAGTTTTGCATCTGGTAGTTCAGTACCATTTCTCAAAGCTTCAATGACATCATCTGGCATTTTAGATGACTTCATCATCCAAGTGTGGCCGGGCACACAATAGTGGCAGTTATTTTCAAAATTTGATGTCATAAATACCACTTGTTGCTCAAGCGGGCTAAAAGTTGTTTCTTTCATAAAGCTTGTAAAAGTTTGATTGTAAGCTTTATAAGTAGCTGGAGCTTCAGCTAAGATTTTATGAAGGTTTGGGATCATCCCAAAGCCAGCTAAAGACTGTTCCATTAATGGTTTTGATTCTTTAGGTGCCGTATCAGGCTCGTAATAAGTAAACATATTCAATTTCCTCTACTTTAAATATTGATTTAGTACACGCTCGAAAGTTGCAACTTCTTGTGCACCCGATAAGGCTTGTTCACCATTAAAAATAAATAATGGTACCCCATGAATTCCTCTTTGATGCCAGTTATCTTCTATTAACTTAACTTCTTCACTATATGAATTATTAGCTAATACAGACGTTGCTTGAGAAGAGTTCAACCCTACTTTTTCTGCTACGTTTACGAGTTCACTTTCTGTGAATTCTCCTCTGTTGCTAAAGAAATGTTGGAACAATGTTTCTGCCAATTGGTTTTGCAAATCACTTTCTTTTGCCCAATGCAGTAGTTGATGACATTGATGCGTATTGAGCATTTTCATTTCGTCAAAGTAGTTAAATGTGAATCCGACTTTTTTGCCTTCCTCAGTCAACATAGCCCGAGCTTTAATACTGCCTTCCAGCGTAGTGCCGTATTTAGCAGATAAATGACTGCGTAAGTTTTCGCCTTCAATAGCCATGTTGGGATTCAGTTCAAAAGGGTGCCAGACAATATTAACGTCTAACTCGGTTTCGAAATTGGCTAGTGCCGCTTGTAAGCGACCATAACCAATGACACACCAAGGACAAACCACATCAGATACGATATCAATGTTAATTCGTGTCATTGACATCATTATTTCCTTTCAACGATAATTGCTGTGATAGTTGTATTACCAACATTCTTAACTTGATGCTCCCATTGGTCATGCCACATTACATAGCCATCTGGAATTTCCAAGGTCATGTCTTTATCACTAGTTTTTATCGTAGCCTTACCACCTTTTTCGAAGTAAACAGTTTCAGCATTGTGTTTATGCCAGTTGTCCTGTTCACCCGGTTGTAGCACCATTTTCAGTACTAGCACTTCATCGTTTTCAAGTAATACCTGATAAATATCAGGCGATGTTATATAAGCAGCGGGTACGGATGTTTCTTGTGCCAACAAAGGGCAGCAAGAGAGTGCTATTATAACTGCCAGTACTTGTTTAAAAGCGTTAATATATTTCATCACAGCCTCTATTTGTGCATACCACGAACGGGATAATTATTATCTGGATTTCTTATCCAGCCTAAACCGTTAACTAATGCTTGTAACTCAGGTCTAACAAAAGGGTTATTTGAAATATCAATCACTTGAATCTTCCCTTCTGAGTTAACAACAAATATTCCAGGCTCTGCAAAAGGATGATCGGTTTCTTGCTCAGAGCGTGGATCAGAAATATAAAGTCCTAGTTTTTGCATCTGCTCAACGGTTAGGCCATAGGCAAGTGGATAGCTCACCTCTAATTGTGTCAAATGACTTTCAAGTTGCATTTTGCTATCACCTGACACAGCGATAAGATCAACCCCTGTAGCTAATAATGCTGCTTTATAACCTTCTAATTGATTTAGATACTTAGTACATAAAGGGCAATGACGGCCTCTATAAACCACCACCAACTGCCAATCCGCGCCGTTTTTTGGTTTACCTAATGACACTTGCTCACCGCTAAACAATGTCGTGTTTAATTCTGGAAAAGTACTACCAGCATGTAATTTGTCTGTGTACATTAATTGTGTAGTCATCATTATCTCCTGTATATTTTCTAGAAATGTGCGTCAATATGGGCTTCAAAACGTTTAAAGTCGCTCTCAACATCAGCATTTTTCATTACATCAAAACAAGCGATGGTTTCCATTGGTGTTAAGCCAAAAAACTTGAAGTTCATGTGCATTGGAAACATCAAATCATCAACACTTTTTCCTTCAAAAAATTCAGTGTCATCATTAAAGGCTTCTGCTGGTGCATTAAAGGTTAGTGACATCATGTATTTTTTGCCAGTTAACGTACCGCCAGTACCATAATTTTTTTTCGGCTGCTCTTCGTTTCGGCCATCACCAACACATAGTGCGCCGCCCATGCCTGCGGTATAAACATCATCCATGTACTTTTTAAACGACCAAGGCACCCCCATCCAATTACTAGGTGATTGTAGGAAAACAACATCAGCCCATTGATGATGAGCCAGTTGCTCCTCGACATCGTACTCATCTTTCATAGTAACTACGCGAGTGTTATAACCTTTACCTGCAAGCATAGTTGCCGCTTTATCAACTAATGCAGCATTTAACTTGCCTTCTGCAAAAGGGTAATACTGGTGGGCGTTAATAATTAATACGTTCTTCGAATCAGCAGTGCTCATAAAATAACTCCAAAATATATTTCAACAAAAAGAAGTAAGAGAAATATTCTCTAACTCAATTAACTGTGGTATATTTTAGTTACCTAGAAAATATTATCAATTAGTATACTTTTGGTAACCTAGTGTATTTATGAGGCGATGTGATGGAAAGTGTTGTAAAAACAGATAGTAAAGGCAGAAAAAAAGTTTTAAATGCATGTACAGAACCCTGTGCTATTGAAAAAGGCATGCGTTTAATTGGCGGAAAGTGGAAAGGCTCAATTATTTACCACCTTAAAGATGAGCCTGTAAGGTTTAATGACTTAACCCGTATGCTTGGCGGTGCTAGCAAAAAAATGGTCGACCAACGGCTAAAAGAATTAGAAAGTGAAGGTATGGTATTAAGAAAAGTAATAAGCGATAGACCTGTCGCCGTGACCTATGAGCTAACCGACTTTGGTAAAACCGCACTGAATATTTTAGATGAACTCAGGGTTTGGTCAGAATCCCATCAAATATAGCCGAACATTACTTTGAACTATTTAGCCCACCTTTACTTAGCGCAGCCAAATGCAGACTCCCATTTTGGTAACCTGCTCGGCGACTTTGGTGGTAAAAGGCATGTAAAACAGATGCCAATTACAGTAAAGAATGCCCTAGACAATCATTATTTAGTGGATAAGTTTACTGATAGCCACCCAGCAATAAAAGAGGCTAAACAGTATTTTTCGGCCGAACGTAAACGATTCGCAAGTATTGCTATTGATGTAGTATTTGATCACTTTCTCATTAAGCATTGGCAATATTTCCACCAAGAACCATTAGAAGGTTTTAAACAAAAAAGTTATCAGCTTTTGAACGAGCGCATTTCTGTTATGCCTTGCACAATGCAAAAAACGATTAGGAACATGACTAAAAATGATTGGTTTAAAGAGTACGAAACCGTAACAGGTATAGGATTAGCACTTGACAATATTGCCAAACGTATTCGTTTTACCAATAACTTTTCCGGAGCCGTTGAGGATATTCATCGCCACTATAGTGAATTGGAAACTGTATTTTTAGCGTTTTTTCCTCAATTAATTAATCATGTTAATCAATATGCTCTTGAGGGCAGCAAGGTAAAGAGCATTGTTAAACTTAATTATTAAATAACTAAATAGTTGCCACCTTATCTGCGAATGCGAACTTCAAGTGATAGAAATTCAATGTCAGCTTGGTTAACTTAAACTTGCCTCACAGGCGAGCAACTTATTTAGGTTGAAATCACCCTAAATATGTTCATGGTTTCACAAAAACCTTATGTCAGCTTTTGGCTATCATTTGACCTAAAGAAGAACTAGTAGCTAACGTCAGCAATGCGCACTTTGAAGTCGTGCCTAATTATACAATCGACCATTTAGTGATAAGTGAATGGGTGGACCCTCCTCAAAAGCCTTTTTTCTATGTGGGAGCTTGGGGCGAAAAAGTATCTGGATTTTGTAAGTATTTTTAGAAAAACATTTAACTCTACCAAGTGATATTAATAAATCATCAAGCAGTTACATTGTAACCATTAAAGAGGCAATTAAAGTACAATAGGATGTACTCACGCAAGATGCGTGAAGGATACAAATATAATGCGCATAGCGCATGCAGCGAAGCGGGAACGCTTTTAAAAATGCTTCAACGCACTCTGCTATAGAACATGCGTGCTCAATAATATCAAAAAGCTCAGGCAGTCCTCGCGCCCTGCTAAACTTCTTTTTTTCTGGCGGCTACCAAATCTATAGAGAGGTGCGGTTATGAATGTCGCAGACAATCAAGCCTAGCAACGCGTTAATTGACCCTTATATTTAATATCTAATTATTTAAAAATTATAACGATAAATAAATCACACTTTAATACAAACTTTATAGTCCTCGCTGCCATTCCTGACGTAAATTGGCCATTTCAGGGGATGTTAATGCGGTATTAACTTGAGCAAGGAGCTTATCTTTGTCTTTACCTAATATACCTTTAAGGCTGAGGTAGTTAGAAGCATGATCTGAACGGAATATCGTTTTGTCTAATTCTAAATGAGATAACAATAAAGCCATTTCTTCAAACAACTCAAACTGGGTTAATTGTCGAAAACTACCATTAAAATTAGCACTAAATTTTTCTTCACCAAGTGGAAAAGAAACAACTAGCGTTGATAAATAATCAGGTTGAGCATCATTCATTAATTTTGCTGATTCAATAGCATGTTGCTTAGAATACTCTGGACCACCTAAGCCATTTAAAATCATTACCGAGCTTTTCATTCCCGCTTGCTTAATTTTATTAAGAGCAAGCAATGAACTTTGATACGTTTCTCCTTTCTCAATTAATTCCAATACTTTATCGTTACCACTTTCACAACCTATATAGAGCAAACTTAGTCCTAACTCGTTAAGTTCAGTTAACTGTTCAACTGTTTTATTAGTTAAATTTCGTGGTAAACAATAACTGGCTACCCGATTTACCTTGGGTAAATATTCTTTTATTAGCAATAGAATTTCTTTTAGGCGATTAAATGGCAACATCATCGCATCGCCATCAGCGAGAAAGACACGACTTACGGGTAAACCAGAATTAACTATTTTTATTAGCTCTTGTTCTATGTCATTTGTTTTTTTCGGACGGAATTTTTTATTCTCTGCTGTATACATATCGCAGAAAGTACACTTGTTATAAGAGCAACCATTTGTAACTTGTAAAATTAAACTTTTCCATTCACTGGGTGGACGAAAAACAGGTTCTATATATTTTAAAGGGTACATATTAATCTCTTATTTCTCTTTAATCTTTAGCGGATTATAATATCACAGAGTATAATCCGTTGGGTTATACTCCCACCAATAAAACCTATTATTTTACATGTTTAGTGACCTTTTAGTTGTTGCATTTTTTGCAACAACTGGTCTCAACATTGAACAAGAATGCTAAAAAGTTTATGTACCAAAAATCATAAATTATTTTCATGTACCAGTTTATGTACTAAAAGCACATGAACTTAGTGGGGAGATTGCTTTAGAGTCATGCTAGGGAAGGGTTGTACACACACCCACCTACTTCACGTATAACCTTAGGGTTCTCATTTATACTCCATTAGCTTTAAGCCCAATGCTTGTAGTTCAGATAATTGTTCAACAGTTTTATTAGTTAAATTTCTTGGTAAGCAATAGCTAGAAACTCGGGTGACTTGAGGTAAGTACTGTTTGATTAACAGCAATATTTCTTTTAATCGATTAAATGGCAACATCATAGCATCACCGTCAGCGAGAAAAACGCGACCAACGGGTAAACCTGATTTAACTATCGAAATAATTTCTTTTTCAATTAAATCAATTTTTTTAGGTTTAAATTTTTTACTTTCATCAGAATACATTTCACAAAAAGAACAACGATTCCAAGAACAACCATTGGTAACTTGTAATATAAGACTTTTCCATTCACTAGGGGGACGAAAAACGGGTTCTGTATATGTTAAAGGGTACATATTAAGCTCTTAATAGTTTTGAAATTACTGCTGAAGTTTATACGTTATTGTTGATTATATAACTTTATAAGATAGTTAGAAATAAGAAGTGGAGGGATGATGCTGATAAAGTTTTTAGTTTAAACAGCAGATCACGAACAGTGAACTGCTGTTTTAGTCTTTGTTGTGTTTACTTTAAAATATACAATGCTTTGTAAAGTCTTTAGCTTCAGTAGCTGTCCAGTCCCCTTTAGGTTTCTCTTTTAGAGCCGAACACCATTCTTCGCTTCCTATCGTAGGTGCACAAGCAGCAATAATGAAAACAGATAAAAATAGACCAATAAACTTTTTCATAGAATCTCCTAATTTGATTGATAAATGATGTGAATATAACAATATGGTATGGATACGTCTAAGTATTCTCCATACCATTACCATTCATTAATTTATAGTAATATCCCACAATATCAATAGATTTGGAACTGTAAATAGCCACTTTTTTATAACCAGTTGGGTGTTATTTATAGGTATCAGCAACATAAAATAAATGATTCGTTTCCGCTCAGCACAAAGGGTCCTAAATATTATCTACGGACTACTATACCAATTTGATTAAATTATCAGTCAATGTCAGGCAAAGTTGTATTTTTGGGTTTTGGACATTTTGAAAAAAGACACTAATATTAAGTTATTCTTAGATTATTAGGCACATAAATTTTATGGTAAAAACATTAGCGCTTCTGATCTTATTATTTAACAGTAGTTGCTTTGCACAAGCATCAAATCCTGAAAGTTTTATAAGTGACATTTCTAAAATCTTCACTGCATCTATGTACCATATTTTTAAAAACCAAGCTGTAATTAATCAAAAGGGAGGGGATAAATCTTCGTTATTCGATGAAAAGTTTATTGAAGGTCTCAAACAAACTTATAAACAAAAGCATCATAAATCATTTCCTGAAAAAAGTAGTAGATTACAATCCTTGCTATTAAAGACTATGGTTGAGGTCATGGAAGAAAATCGAACCCTAATTAATGATGAAGACCTAGGGTTTAAGGGGTTTATTCCTGCCATTTTTGCTTTTCAAGTTTCTGAAAAACTTTCTAGAAAAGGCATAGGTATTAAAATCAAGTTTACCAATATGATCGGTTCAGTGAGAAACCCACTAAACCTGCCTGATGCGTGGGAAATCAGGGCAATGAACAAATTTAAGAATTCAAAATTAGAGCCCTTGTTTGATGATACTTCTTTGATGAATAATATTCCCTCTTACCGATATTTTTTACCAATGAAACTAGATAAGTTTTGTTTGAATTGTCACGGAAAGCCTAGTGACAACCCGCTAAATAGGGATAAGGATATTACGGAATATACGCATATTGATATGACTGGTTTTCCTATGGAAAACTGGACCTTAGCGAGTTTTGCTGGTGGTATGAGTATTACTATATATAAAAAAGATTTTATGGAGTTAGAGGAACTATGCAAAAGCAATTACATCTCTTCGTTTACCTGTCATTTTTTTTCACTGGAATAACATTTGCTGAGACAATAAAAGTAGGAATAGTTGATTATCCACCACATATTAACTTTATTAAAAATATTGAGGAGGATAAAGCATATCTCTATGTAAATAGAGTACTTAAAGGTGTGTATGCAGAGGTTGAGTTTATACGTTACACACGTGAAGATGGCATTAAGGAAATTGAAAAAGGTAGTATTGACTTACTATTCCCTCTCACTTTAACTAATCAGGAACTCAGACATTTAACCAAGCCACTATTTCGTATGGTTCCAGGGTTGTGTTTTAAAAAAGATAATTTCATTCCTATTCTGAGTGCCACTCATCGACTGAAAGGTTTATCTATAGGTGTATTACCTGGTACGGCGGTATTACCTATTGTTAAGGATGCTGGAGCAAAGGTTATAGTCTTAGCAAAAAGCGACTCTTTAGCTAAGGGCATAGATATGTTAATTGCAGAGCGATATAAGGCCTTTTATCACCCTAACCCTATGGAGGTTTATCATGATAAAAATCCATTATCTAAAGTGCTTGCTTGTTCAAAATTTCTTGGTTATCCATCGGGGGTCTATATTGCAGTGAAAGAGAATATGGATGAAAAAGCTTACCAATCTATTGATAGGGCATTTTCTCGAGCATTAGAAATTAATTCTTATGAGCAATATTTTTGGAAGAAAAACTAATATCAAATTCATTAAGTTATGTAATAGGAAGGGTAACTGATATTTCCGTCCCCGTATCCTTTATTGAGCTAACATGAATTTTTCCTTTGTGCTCTTCTATAATTCCATAGGTAATTGCCATACCTAAACCTGTACCTAAACCTAAGGGCTTTGTTGTAAAAAAGGGTTCAAATATTTTATTGAGGGTTGTTTTTTCCATGCCTGCACCATTGTCTTTAAAGACAATTTCTATATGCTCATTTAACTCTTTTATGATGATATCTAATCGACCTTTATAGGGAGGAACAGAGTCTTGCTGTTTCTTGGATTTTTCCTCAATGGCCTGGCATGAATTTATAATAATATTCATAAAGACTTGCCCTAACTTAGATGGAAAGCAACTTACTTTCAAGGAGGTGCTTACCTCTATTTTAATATCAATAGTGTCAAACTGTGTTGTCACTAGGTTTGTTGTCGCGTTGATCAAATCTCCCATATCCGCTAAACCTTTTTCAGTGGTGTCTAAACGGGTAAAGGTACGTAAATTTTCAACAATTTTTGTTATTCTGTTTGTCCCTTCAAGTGCTGTGCCTATCAGCTCCGAAAGCTTGATAAACATTTCGTTAAATGAATGTATTACTTGAGGATCTGCACTAGAACCACCGGCAAGCTCGGTTAATAATGCTTTGATTTGTGTAATTTCGTCTTGCATCAAAAAGACAGACGCATGAGTGAAATTTGTTGGATTATTTATCTCATGAGCAACCCCAGCAGTTAACGTACCTAATGATGCCATTTTTTCTGCAAGCACTAACTGATGTTGAGCCGTCAATATTTCTTTATTTTTATTTTCTATTTCTTGATAGGCGTTGGCATTTTCTAGCGCAATAGCGATATAAGTGGCCAATGTTTGTAACATATTCATCTGATGAGCATTATAGGCATCAGATGAATAACTCTGTACAGTGATAACTCCCAATACACGCTCATTAATTAAAAGGGGAACATACAAAACAGAACTAACTGTCTTAGGGGAGCTGCCGTCACTTAACTTTACATTGCTTATATTTTTTTCTAAGAACTCCTCTATATATTGTCTATATTCAACACCTATATTATTTGAAAACAATGGCTTTTTATTATCTATACACCAGACTGCCAATTGATTCTTGTCGCTCATATCTCGTTCGTAGTTATCCATTCTTAGTTGATTTTCCATTGCTAATTTAAAAACAATTTTTCCCTCACTAGCTTGATAAATACCAATACCAAAACATGTTGGGTCCATTAACTTTGATACGCTTTGATAAACTTTTTCTGAAATCATTTCTATGTTTAGGCAAGCACTGATTTCTTTTCCAATATCGCTTAAGGTAATGATATTTTGTGTTCTTTCACGTATTTTATCTTTAAGTTCTTGTTTTTGTGCTGTTAAGTATCTAATGCGAAGTCTATACATTAAATATAAAATTACCGTAATACTGGTAACGGCAATAATCTTTGCCCACCAAGTAAACCACCAAGGAGGTAAAATCGTGATTTTTAAGCTAACACCTTCTTCATTCCATACTCCGAGACTATTCTTTGCTTTTACCTTAAAAGTATAGGTACCTGCGGATAGATTAGTATAGCTTGAGAACCGTCGTTTAGCGTCGGTATGTATCCATGCATCATCAAAACCAACCAATTGATATGCATATGTATTTTTTAAACTGTTAGTGAAATGTAAAGCTGAAAACTCTATTGAGAATACTGATTGTTTATCGTTGAGGGTGATTTTAGGTGTAAATGTTATCGATTGCTTTAATATTGCCTTGGTGTTCTGTGGTTCTATGTTTAAAGGAGTATTAAAAAGTCTTATTCCTGTTAGTACAACTTGTGGTTGCGGAGATACCATTTCAACATTTCTTGGCGAAAATCGAGTAATACCATTAATACCACCAAAATATATGCGTCCAAAGGCGTCTTGACTACTCGAACCAATGAAATACCCATCCGCTTGTGCTCCCTGTACACCACCGAAATTTCTAAACGTTTCATCGAGTGGATCAAATCTTGATATGCCATCTGTAGTACTTATCCAAAGAATACCAAATTTATCCACCTCTATAGCCGCAATTAAGTCGCTTCTTATGCCGTCTTTAATTGAGAACTGTTTAAAGTTAATTGTTAATTGGTTATTGTGAGTGCTAATAATTGCTTTATTTAATCCACCTCCGACAGTACCAACCCACAAGTTTCCTTGATTATCTTCTTGGATTGAAGAAATAAAATTACTACTTATACTGCTACTTTCATTTGGGTTATGAGTGAATGAAATAAATGATTGGGATTTATCAAGCCACAAATTCAAACCGCCATTTCGAGTGGCTATCCATAATCTATTTTTTGAGTCTTCGTATAGCGTATAAAGATAGTTGTCACTTAAGCTATGTTCACTTTCACTTTGATGTAAATATTGTTGAAAACTTTCTGAAACAGCGTCCCACTTATTTAATCCGTGACGAGTTGATACCCATACTTCACCGTTGTTTCTTTGATAAATTGATTGCACAGCATTATGGCTCAAACTTTTAGGATTGTTTGGCTCATGCAGGTAGTGTACAAACTTTTTGGTTTGTTCATTCCTGCGATTTAAACCACCATTTTTAGTACCAACCCACAATGTTGATGAGTTGTCCATCAGGAAACTTCTAACGAAATTATCACTTAAACTTCCTACATCTACAGGGTCATGTAAAATATGTTCAAATGTATTCTGTTTGTATTTTTGAACATTAAGGCCTTTATTTCCGGCCACCCATAAGTTTCCTTTAGGGTCGACCATTAGTGCATTAATAAAATTATCTGTAAGTTCACCAGGACCATTTTTTCCGTTAGTTATACTATGAAAGGCGATTGACATAGGGTTTAAAATATCAACTCCTGCGCCCAAGTTC
>Ga0209826_1000676_pt1 | contig 24253 bp, 24 predicted proteins | sample GOMGulsemesocosm_5_FD_184637 | JGI IMG/M metagenome (GOLD analysis project Ga0209826, IMG submission 184637) | Methane-oxidizing microbial communities from mesocosms in the Gulf of Mexico - GOM15C Gulf of Mexico (SPAdes) (version 2) | ecosystem: Environmental > Aquatic > Marine > Cold seeps... | reverse complement strand
CAGAAAGGGTTTATTTGCAAAAAAAAAGCGGCCCCGAAAGACCGCTTTTGAAACTCATATGCCATACCCGTCAGGCTGCGGCAGAGACATTCCGTTTGCGACGCCACCCCATAAAGCCCAAGACGGCTATACCGGCGCCATAAAGTGGCAGTGCAGCTGGTAATGGTACCGCAGACACTGAAATATCATATTCAGCGATCCGTCTATTCGGTGACGTTATTCCGAAAGTGTAAGTTCCTGCAGCAAGGTTTGAATAAAGGCCATACGCTGCCTGCGGAGTTGAAATATTTTGAGTGGTTTGTCCTGTCATTGAAAATGCGTACGTGGCGTCCGCAGTTCCTGACCTCACAAACAAATCAAGTGTCATGTTAAAAGCTTTATTCATTGTGAATGTGAAGTAATCTGAGTAAGCGTTCCCAAGATAACCTTTAACATCGAAATCAACGCCGTAGTTATTAACAACATCGTTGTCACTAGCTTGACCAAGTTCCGTTGAGCTTAAACCACCGCGAGCATTCTCCAACAAGGTGCCTCCAACAGTATTATATGTCGCGCTTTGCGCTGACATACTAAAAGTTGAGGCCGCTAAAAAAGCAGCGCAAGCTGCAACTGTTACTGTTTTCATGAACTGTTCCGCAATTTGTAGTTAATGACATGAACTTCTGTACATCAACAACTCTATTGTCGATCTGGAGCTGTCGTTTTAAATATTAAGGAAGTATTAACACTAATTTTACTTAAATGAAAAGTAAATATGCCAGAAAATAAACATATTAGAATTAACTATAAATGGTTTATGTGATAAATTTGGAGTTAAAATTAAAAATCAAATAGTTTTATTATTTCGGTTTGTTTAATATTTTAATATTCGTGTTTTTCGAATGCTTAACAGTATTCAGAGATTATGGTCCCAAATTATCTAGACAAGATTCAAAATTGATATAATTAAACATTATTCGTCTTATTCATGGATCTAGTGTGCAGTGAATGCAACCGAAGGATAAGCCCTCCTTACAGGCCCAAATGACCGCTTTGTCTCGTTTTCTGTCATTAAGAGTATTTAATCACACTTGTTTCTAAGAGACAGCTTTGAAGAAACTCTGAGTGCAAAACAAATAAGTCTCGAACGGTAGCTAAGGGCCGAAAGTGCCGGTGCGAGTAAGCATACCATAGGTCTTGAAAGGGCTCGGAGCTGACATTAGACATGTTCCCTAAATGCCTCTTTCTTGCACAAAAGAAAAGTGTTGGAGATGCATAGATTTGGTCAGCTTTTAAGCGGTAAACAGACCTATTTCTCAACCAAATTACGTACCATTTTTCAGATGCCCAGTCGTCAACGTACCATATACGTACCACGAAATTAAATATCGATTAAAAACAATTAGATAATTGTACAGTCCATCGTCGGGGCTATGCTTATGGTGCGGTCTAGTTTGGTCACATGAAACCTCAAATTATTACTTACGCTCTTGATATAAGAATATAGAAATGAATCAAAAGAAAAAACGAGGTTTATTGTTTGGGTTAATTGGACACGACAAAAATTCTTTAGGGACCGATCTATAAGTTTACTCAAATGTCAGTAGTAAGCGGGCATTCAGCCGTCTTGTCGACCTGTTATTCTTAGTCCGTCTGCGTATAGATTCAAGCTATCTCAACAGAACAGAAGCAGTCCTTCTGAGCAGAGCGGCATTGTTTACACATCTGCGTTAATTGTGTAAGATTTATATTATATACAATCTCATCACGATTTCGCTAGCTTAAGCAAAAGTGGAGTGGGAGCCAGAATGCCAAAAATACTTCTCGTCGAAGATAACGAGATGAATCGCGACATGCTTTCTCGCCGTTTGATGCGCAAAGGTTATGACGTGGTTATTGCGGAAGACGGGCAAAGTGGCGTCGACATGGCGATAAGCGAAAATCCAGACCTGATCCTGATGGATATGAGCTTACCTGTTATTGATGGTTGGGAGGCAACGCGCCAGATCAAAAAATCAGCGAAAACCGATAGTATTCCAGTTATTGCTCTCACAGCGCACGCTATGGCTGCCGATCGAGAAAAAGCGATGCAGGCCGGATGTGACGACTATGACACCAAACCGGTCGAATTGCCCCGGTTGCTGGATAAGATTGAACGACTGCTAACCTGACACAAAAGTGACTACAACAGCAGAGGAGGCAAAGATGTGATGCAGAAAATCAGGCGACAACTGATTTCGACAACCGCTTTGGCACTTATCTTGAGTCTCGGAGATACTGGTCTTAATTCAGGCAATATGGCAGATGCCTTTTGGGCCAACCAGCCCCTTCGCGTCGCCGCGAACAGTTGCAAAGCAAACCCGTGTGCGGTCAAAAAGACTCCTAATCTTTGCAACCCCTGCGCGGTTAAGAAGACATGTAATCCATGTGCCGCAAAAAAAACTGACAATCCGTGTAGCGCGATCAGTGTGGCAACAGACTGTGTCGTTCCTCGCTTGGTCAAGGCATATCAAGGGCGAAATCCGTGCGCTATTAAGAAAATCTGTCGCCCGTGTAACCCGTGCGCGGTTAAGAAATCCTGTCGTCCATGTAATCCTTGTGCCATTAAGAAGACCTGTAGTCCGTGCAATCCATGCGCGTCGAAAAAAGCCTGTAACCCTTGTAATCCATGTGCGGCCAGTGCGAAGCCACCGCCTGAATTGGACGATGGGGAAGCAGTGGCTGCTTACAACTGCGTTGGTCCCAGTTTAGCGCAGGCATATGGAAAATCCGATCATCCTGTCGCCGTTGGGTATCGAAAGTGGAAGCGGTTCAGCAAGATTGCCTATCCAGCGGATGCACATGGTACCCGTTTCATGAACAATTATGCCAATGAGGTCGCTGCCGCGGACTATGGTAAATGGGAGGCTGCGGGAACAATGCCTAAGGGATCTGTTCTGGCCAAAGACAGTTTTATCGTTGCTGATGATGGCAATATCCTAGTCGGCCCTTTATTTGTTATGGAGAAAGGGGCAGCCGGTAGCAACACAGCCACGCGCGACTGGCAATATACCATGATTATGCCTGCTGGAATTGTGCGCCGGGATACTGTTTTGCAAAAATTTTGCAATGGCTGCCATTACAAAGCAGGGGCCGAGGACGATAACCTGATGTTCTTGCCACTGCCGTTTCGAATATCGCAGATGAGCGATAAATAATATTGTCACATGGAGTATTTTCAATGCGCATCCTGATTTTACTGCTCGTTGCCAGTGCGGTTCTTACTTCTGCTGGGGCCGCCACTGCAGAGGAGTTGGTTGTTTCGCAGAAGAAAAAGCGTTTCGATCCGCCGCTACTTACCGCCAAAATTGGTGACACGGTACTGTTCGATAACGACGATCGCTTTGCTCATAACCTATTTTCTGAGACCCTCGGTTTTGAGTTCAACATCCGCAAGCTAATGCCCGGCGAAAAACATGAAATGAAGTTAAGTAAACGTGGCAAGTTTGTCGTTGGCTGCGTTATTCATCCGCGTATGAAGATGACAATAATCGTCGACTAGAAACGGTTGGGAGAGGAGCAAAACAGTCATGAGTTTACGCTTGCAGTTACTGATCGGTTTCCTTGCACTTACTCTCTTGATCCTGTTTATGGGATCCAACAGCATATTTGGTCTGAACCGCCTCAATCATCTGACACGTGACATGTATGATGGGCCTTTGATGTCGATTAATTTCGCTCGGAGCGCACAACATGACATTTCCCGCATAGAAGGGGCACTCGCCAGCGTCAAAGTATCTGCCAAACCGGAAACCCAAAAAAAGTTAATTGAAGAAATTATCGATTATCGTCAGATTTTCGTCGAAAATTTGGATATTGCCGAAGAACGAACAAAAGGGGATGAAGGGCAAGAAGCAATCGGCCGCGTTCGAACCGCCTTGCGTGAGTGGGATACTTCTTGGAAAGTGTTTGAAGCTGCTTACTCAAAGGGCAATTTGAACGCAGCTCTAGAAGCGCAACGGGATGTCATTACCTCAATAGCCGTCGTTAATGAAGAGATCGAGGTGCTTGTCGAAATCGCCGCGCAAGAGGGTTACGATTTTCGGAGTTTGGCGTTGGATCAGGCGGATGACGTTATTCAATTGAATTTGATTATCGTCGCTTTGGGCGTTCTGGGCAGTATCTTACTGGGCTTGCTGATGGCGTGGCGGATGGTCAATCCAACAGTACGCATTACTAACACACTGCGTAGCCTGTCTGCTAATCTGCGAGATGTGAAGATCGCTGATATCGAGCGCAAAGATGAGATTGGTGATATTGCAAGGGCTGCTGCTAACTTTCAGCAGACGACGGTACGTTTTCAGGACAACTTGCAAAAAGCAAACGACGATTTGTCGGATGCGGCTGAAGCGGCGCGTCATGCGAACCACGCCAAATCTGATTTTCTTGCCAAAATGAGCCATGAATTGCGGACGCCGCTAAACGCGATCATTGGATATAGTGAGATGTTGCACGAGGAAGCGGAGGATCTGGGCGATGATGCTTATATGCCTGACTTGGCGAAAATTCAGTCCGCGGGCAAGCATTTATTGGCTCTGATCAACGATATTCTCGATCTGTCAAAAATCGAGGCGGGGCGAATGGATCTCTACTTTGAAAGATTCGACGTGCGCCGAATGGTCGACGAAGTTGCCAACACAATCATGACTTTGGCGGAAAAGAATGGAAATCGTTTCGATATTGAGTGTCCAGACGATGGAAGGGAGATGGTTTGCGATCTGACCAAAGTTCGGCAGGTATTGTTTAATTTATTGAGCAATGCGTGCAAGTTTACCGAAAATGGCACGATCACTTTACATGTAGAGTTTCAGCATCACGAGGATACCGATTGGGTTGAATACCGTGTCGCCGATAGTGGTATCGGCATGACACCCGAACAGCTGAACAAAGTATTCGAGGCTTTTACCCAAGCTGATACCTCAACCACTCGTAACTTTGGCGGCACTGGTTTGGGCTTAGCTATTACAAAGAATTTTGCCCAAATGTTAAACGGGAATATCGCCGTTGTTAGCGAACTTGGCAAGGGCTCGACTTTTACTCTGCGCTTGCCGCTTACAGCTGCTTTGGAGGGAGTTGTGGCTGCGGAAGAGGCACAAGCCTTTGATGCCGACGACAGCAAAATGCTAGCAGTGAATGCCAAGACTATTCTTGTGGTCGATGATGACGCGGTTGCCCGCGACCTTTTGAGCCGCCACCTCAATCGCGCTGGTTATCGCGTCAAAGCGGCGACGAGCGGGGAAGAGGCTATCCGGATGGCAAGGGACATAAAACCTGACGCTATAACATTGGATATATTGATGCCGCAAATGGATGGTTGGGCGGTTCTCGCCGCTCTCAAGGACGACCCTGAAACAGAGAAAATACCGATCACGATGTTATCTATAATCGACGATCGCCGTATTGGTTCTTCTTTGGGGGCGTCGGATTATCTGACGAAACCGATAGACCGGGAAAAACTGCTGGCAGTGTTAGCCCGATTATGCCCGGAAAAAACTGGGATGCGGGTTCTGGTGGTCGACGATGATAGTAATAGTCGCGATTTGGTCCGTCGCACTCTTGAAAACAGAGAATGGCAAGTGGCAGAAGCAGAAAATGGAATTGTTGCTTTGCAAAAAATGAAGGAAACGTTGCCAAATCTTGTATTGCTTGACCTTATGATGCCGGAAATGGACGGTTTTGAATTTCTCTCCCACATGCGTAAAGAGGAAAGCTGGCGTACAATCCCTGTGGTTGTTATTACAGCAAAAACACTGACGAAGGATGACCATAAACGTCTCAATGAGGGATATGTCGAAAAGCTCATCGACAAGAGTGCACCGAATTTGGAAGCCGTCCTCGCCAATTTAGATGAAACTCTGATAGCGCGCCAACGGACAGAGCCAGTATAACAATGGTTATGCACAAAAGTACGCCAGACAATCTCAGGGCCAGACGGGCGCAACTGGCTAACATGCGGCAAGAATTACTGGCCCCGGCAAACGCGATTGTTGGTTATTGCGAATTATTGCAAGAGGAGGCTGTCAGATTTCTTGGGGGCGCATTCACCGACGATCTAGTACGCATTGATGCGTCTGCGCAGGCACTTTATGACTTGATTAACACTCAGCTGAGTACCGAGGCAATGCGAGATCTGGTCGCCAGCGGGGATACTGAAACAACGCAGAAAAATTTGCGCCACGATCTACGTAACCCGCTGAATGCGATTAAAGGTTATAGTGAAATGCTGCAAGAAGACCTTGAGGAGCAGGGCAGCAATACTTTAACGCAGGACTTGGGTAAATTGTTGGGCGAAGTGAACCGAGTACTGGCGCAGTTGAACAACATCGTGGATTTTTCCGGTTCTGAAAAGGCGGAACAAAATGAAGCCCTGGTCCAAAGCAATGCCATGATTACTGAGTTGCTGAATGACATCCGCCCGCTTAATAATCAGGCAGAAAATGCGGGTCAGATTGGCCGCATCCTTGTCGTCGACGACATGGAAGCCAATCGAGATCTATTATCTCGTCGCCTCAGCCGTGAGGGACACGACGTCGCCACGGCAGATGGTGGTGTGCAAGCGATGCAGAGGCTGGAAGAGGAAGACTTCGATCTGGTACTGCTGGATTTGATGATGCCAGATTTGAACGGCTTCGAAGTGCTGGCGCGCATGAAAGCAAGTGAAAAATTACGAGACCTACCAGTGATCATGATTTCCGCCCTTGATGAAGTGGATAGCGTTATCCGCTGCATCGAAGCTGGGGCCGAGGACTATCTCGCAAAACCGTTTGACCCCGTGCTCCTACGTGCTCGAATTAATGCCAGTTTGGAAAAGAAACACTGGCGCGACCGCGAACATCTTTATCTCGATCAGCTGGAAACGGAAAAGGCAAAAAACGAGAAATTACTGTTGTCGATTTTGCCGCAACAAGTGGTTCGACGTCTTAACCAGGGCGAAACCATTATCGCCGACCGCTTTGATGAGGTTACAGTGTTGTTTTCCGACTTAGTTGGTTTTACCCAATTCTCAGCGCTGACGCCGCCCGCCGACTTGGTGGAATATCTCAATTGGTTATTTTCTCATTTTGATATCCTTGCCAATGAACTTGGGGTTGAGAAAGTCAAGACCATCGGGGACGCCTATATGGTGGTTGCGGGCATGACGCAACCAAGGTCTGATCATGCGGCGATGGCAGCTCGAATGGCGCAAGGAATGCTGAAAGCTTTGGCTAAAGTTAATGCCGATATAGGACAGAATTTTCAGATCCGAATAGGGTTGCATTCAGGGCCTGTCGTCGCCGGGATTATTGGCACCCATCGCTTCGTATACGACGTCTGGGGAGATACGGTAAATGTGGCGAGCCGTCTTGAGAGCAGCTCTTTGCCAGGTCGCATTCAAATTTCAGATTTCACCAGCCAGCTGCTCGGGGCCGATTTCACGCTAGAGCCTCGCGGTGATATAGACATCAAGGGAAAAGGAAAAATGGGAGCGTACTTTCTGAATTCTGGGTCGTGAGTAGACAGTACAATTAAATTTTTGCATCACGTGATCTTAACGTCACAGTGAAAGTAGATTTACGCAAAATGGAAAATTACCTTATAGCGGTCCATGGGACTAAAAGAAGTGTTTAGATTACGCTGATTTGTGCATTAATTAGATTTTTTGGTCAACTTACTGACCCTTTTTAAAGGGCACAAACATCGACGTATCTAATACGAACGACAAAAAATAAAATCATTTAATAACAATTAGATAACTATATTGCCTGTCCAGTCCATCATAGGGACCATGCTTATGGTTCTCAGATTAATACTCAGCTTTGAAATAGAAATATGAATATAAAACAAAAGAAATTTTGATATTTCATGACGCAACATGTTGGCTGAGAACTTGACCATTCGACCACTTATAATTTTCGCTTCTAACCATATGCTAACAGAAGTTGGAATTACCACCTTGGTGAGAAAATGGGAGGTGAGAAATTTCATATATTTTAGTTAGACATAGCGCTTCATGATTTTCCTGAGAAGATATAAGGAATCCTCGTGATCAATTGTTCATTAAAAGGAGTGGATTTTACTATTATTTCATATAGAGACTTCATTCAGGTGCCATCTCCAGTTTGAAAAATTGGCTGAAGGGTGGATCCGTTTCCTATGTATCTCACGCGCAAACATTGGACCAAATCCGTTCTACCAGCATCGGTTTATTTTATGAATATAACGCGCAACCGCCAAAACGAGTTTCCTTCTGGCAGGGCTCCTTTTTGTTCTCTGCTTAGCAAGAATGTCCAATCCAATACGTTTAGACACCGACATAGTTATCAACTAAAGGGACAAGCTTCAATTTATCTTGTTTGTCTAATTTGTTAATGGCTAGTTCTCTTTTTGGTGCTTTGCTGTGATTAGATAATGCTCTTGGAAAAGGAGGGAAAATGGCGCACTTCGCTTTGTGTATTTCACAACTGCACCGCCGCCATGGGTGATAAGATACCTCTCAACATCATTTGTGATGCCTTATAAAAATTTCTATTATCATATTTTTAAATGTATGTATGTAAGCTTAAATTAGATAAAAATAATACTCATTAAAAGGGAAAAACAACGCGATTTAACGCAAATACAAACTACTATTGAGTATGCATCTAATATCTTGAAAATCGACGATGGATTGGATCCGTTGGAGCAAATGCAATAAAATAATTACGTATTACAAGAAAAGCGAATCAGCGTATATGGTTTTTTTTGATTCGTTTTTCTTTACTTTTAAAGATTTAATTATATCTAATTTAGTGAAATAAATTTCAACTTATTATTCAAAATTGTACTAATTAAATTAGTTTTTTCTTTTAAATACTTAAACTGAATACTTAAGAAGAAATTAATCCAATAAAATTAACTATTATTTACGTATATACTTCTTATTTATTAACTATTAATTTATTAATTTACAGTTATTCTTTACCAATATTTGCAATCGATAAAATTTTATGTACTAATTATCACACCAGACAGCGACCTAGTAACGGTAATTGTCACGGTAAGTTCTTAGAGTATTGTAACCTTTTGTACGGTTTATATGTCTTTCTGCTTTAATTGATGAACGCAACTTTACAGACTATTGATAGTTTTATATTCGCTCGTATTTCTACACAAAGTAAAATATTAGATAACGTTTTATAAGTATTATGGACTATTCAGGCGTGTTTTTTGAAAAGTAGACAAATTGAGGAAGATTCCTTGTTTTAGGGGAAACAACCACATAAACGAAGCGCTCTGCTCGCCCCAAGCGAGAGGCCAGACGGAAAGAGATGGTTTGGTCCGGATGTTCCAGAGCGGTCAGGTAAAAGTTACGAAAGAGGATTTAAAAATGCTTAAATTTCTTAATAAATTCCGTAAAAATGAAAGTGGCGCCACAATGGTCGAATATGGCCTGATGGTAGCCGTCATTGCTATGGTCGTTGTTGTGGGCGGTGTCGCGCTCGGTATCTCAATGGATGACACAATGGATGACGCAACAAGATGTGCAGATACCCCAACTGCGGAAAATTGCGTACTTGATTAAAAAACAATGTAAAGATCATTAAAAAAGCTATGATCTTTACAAACACTCCCTATACCGGATGAATATTTCAACGTTATTGAAGGATTAATGCCGTGTTTAGTGTAGTAAATAGAATTCTATACTTGTTTTTAATTTTTATAAAATGCCGCAAAGCAACAACTATTGTTGAGTATAGTTTGTTGGTCGCGGTAATTGCAATGGTTGCCGTAGTGGGGGCTTTAGCCCTGGGGGTAGAAATCGGTGACACATTCTGCGACATGGCTACTGACTTGGATGCCGACGCCAATTGTGGCGGATAAGACGACATTTCTTAGCCCTATAAATAGGGCCCCAACCAGTGAGCGGAGAAAATCATGAAGGGTCGAGCAATCTTAATGCTGTTATTTGCTCTGATTATCGCGGGTGGTGCCGTTTGGCTCGCTCGTGGATGGCTTGATAGTCAAGTAAAGACTATTATTGTTAAAGAAGATGCAAAAGCACCAGAAGCCACCATCGTTGTCGCCCGTGAAATTATGCGATTTGGCCTTCATATTACACCGAGTACCCTTAAAGAAATCCCTTGGTCCGCTGGCAGCATTCCAGACGGGGCATTTTCAAAAATTGAAGATATCGTCAATGATAAAGACGAACGGGTCGTTCTGCAGGCAATTCAAAGGAATGAACCGGTATTAAAATCCAAAATTACGACTCCGGGAGGCCGGGCAACACTCTCCGCGATTATCGATGAATCCATGAGGGCCGTGACCATCCGAGTTAACGATGTCTTTGGTGTTGCGGGCTTTGTTTTACCCAATGATCGTGTGGACATCTTACTGACGCGCAAGGTTGACGACTCACCGCTCACTAATATTCTGATCCAGAATGTTCGTGTTCTTGCCATTGATCAAACCGCGTCTGAGGAAAAAAATAGCCCAACCGTTGTTAAAGCTGTAACCCTTGAAGTTACACCAACTCAAACCCAAAAGCTGGCACTCAGTTCTAGTGTTGGCACGTTAAGTCTTGCTCTGCGCAATCGGACAAACACCAATCTTGCGGATAGTCGAACAATGGGACTTAGTGATTTGGAGGGGGGGAGTGGCAATAATATTCAACCAACGGTCAAAACGGCGACTTCCAAAACGACGGTTACCAAAACGACCCCCAAAAAGGTCGTCACCATTCGCAAGCGGAGGAAAAATGATTTGGCAGATATCCGCATTATGCGGGCCCTTGAACCCGAGGTAGTCAAGGTAATTGAAGAGCCGTCGAAAAAGGCTGGCTCTCTTGCTCCAGCCTCTGGTGCCCCCAAGAGTATATTACCCAAATCTATAACGCCCATACCAGGAAGTTCCATTTCGCAAACATCAAACCTTCCGAAAAAACGCATTTGAGTTTTTAAAATAATCGATGATTTCAAGCATTGAGAGAATAATTATGACCAGTTCAATTTATTTTTGTAAACCGCTGCACCAAATATCAACTCACCTGCAATTGATCATAGCCGTCAGCTTGGTCAGCATGATTTTATCGCTCACAGTTACTTCCTTTGCTGCAGCGGGAAAACATAGCAATGTGAAGCTATCCTTATCAGAGATCGGGCGCGGCAGTGAAAATACGACAATTATTGTCCCCGCTAACAAATCTCGCATCCTGAAAGTCGACGTCCCTTTCGCCGATTTGCTTGTTGGAAATCCGGATATTGCGGATGTTTTGCCGCTAACCGATAGAACTGTTTACATTCTAGGCAAAGCTCTTGGCTCTACCAGTCTCGCTGTCTATGACAAGAAAAAGCGTCTGCTGGGGATTGTTGATATTGAAGTTTCCCATGATCTGGCAGGATTAAAAGCAAAACTGCATCAATTTTTCCCAAATGAAGTTGTTGAAGTCTATAGCGCCAATTCATCCATTATCGTTAAAGGCATAGTGTCAAACACTGCCAAGCAAGACAAAATTCTAGCCATTGCAGAAAAATATGCGCCAGAACAGGTGACTAACCTTCTATCCATTCAGGATGGGCAGCAGGTCATGCTAAAGGTGAAATTTGCTGAAGTATCCAGAAGCACGATAAAAGGCATCAGCGCGCAAACAGGTATTTCATGGGCCGACGGTGATAGTTCAGTCACGCTTGGGCCACAGATTGCCAGTGTCGGAGCTGGATTTTTGACAGGCTCTATTGGGTTCACTCTTGGCAGTACTTTACTGGATATTTTTCTGGATGCGGGGGAAGAAAAAGGCCTCGTCAAAACTTTGGCTGAGCCAAATTTAATTGCCTTGTCTGGAGATACCGCTGAATTTCTAGCTGGCGGAGAATTTCCAATACCTGTCGCGCAAGACACTGATTCCGGAGGGTCGACGATCACAATCGAATTTAAGGAATTCGGTGTCCGTTTAGCTTTCACCCCGACGGTTCTTGAAGATGAATTAATCAATCTGGTTGTTGCCCCGGAAGTGAGTGCCCTATCAACATCGGTGACATCTCTGTCCGGCTTTAACATTCCGTCCTTAACAACCCGCAGAGCCAAAACCACTGTAGAATTGCGGGCGGGGCAATCTTTTGCAATCGCTGGACTGCTGCAATCCAACTTCAAGGATACAGTCGAACAAATTCCTGGATTGGGAGATATACCTATTCTTGGTGCCTTGGCACGTAGTAGTGATTTCACTCAAGAAGAAACCGAACTTGTTATCATTATTACCCCTTACTTGGTGCAACCAGCACTTGCCGGAACTCTTTCCGCTCCGACGGATTATTTTGTACCGCCATCAGATTTTGACTTTTTCTTACGGGGCAAAATAGAAAGCCCAGAATCTGGCAAAACAAAAATTGAACCTAGCAATGGTCGTCAAATCTTGTCCAGACGTGGAGACGGCGGGATCGATGGAAAATATGGCTATGTCATCAAATAAGGAAAAAACAATGAAATTCATCATCGTATCACTTGGCTTACTTTCATTGACCTTCATTTCTGGATGCCAAAACAAATATAACAATCAAGGATTGAGTGAAGATTTTGGCAATGCTGTTTATCAGAATGAAGCTGTTCACATTCTGCCCCCCAAACATGCCAGCAATAAAAATACCCCCCATCAAGGGGACCGGGGAGCACTTGCGTTCGAGCGTTATAAAACGGGCACTACGATTGCACCCTCAACGTCTAGTACAAGTTCTTTGAGTGGCAGCGGAGGCGGCGATAGCGAATAATATTTTCCATAGGGGACATGCCTAATGAAACCTGAACAAAATAAAAAAACCTTAAGCTGGCTACCAAAATGTGAAGAATTCCTACAGGACCAATCCGGAGCGATTGCTGTCTATGTGGGACTGATTGCCTTTGTTCTTGCAGGCGTCGGTGCCTTGACTTTGGATTTAGGGCGTCTCTTTGTTACGGGTACAGAAACCCAGTCCTATGTAGATGCCGCAGCTCTTGCCGGGGCTTATCAGTTGGACGGGAAAGATGGTGCTCGTGCGCGGGCAACAGAAGCCATCAATGACAAATTATTTACCAACCAGCAAACAATGGGCGCCTTGGGTAGTGACGATGAAAATCATTCAATTACAATCAACACGATTACATTTTTCAGTGATTTAACTGGGGATGTTGTTGCAACCAGTGATCGCGAAGCAAATTTTGTTCAAGTCGCCGCGCAATCCACCTCGATTGACAATGCTTTGGTCGGCTTTCTGGGCGGGCCTGACAGCAGCCGGGCCGTTCGGGCGGCAACTGCCGGTAACAATCAGGTGATTTGCGAAATCCCGCCACTGATGATGTGTAACCCACAAGAATTAGCGACCGGCAATACAACCTTTTCGGTAGGCAGAGGCCAACAATATATTGCAAAATACACAGGTCCTGGTGCTGGTATGGTCCCAGGAACCTTTGGCCTTCTCGACAGCCCGACATGCGGTCAGGGATCGAGATGCATTGCTGACTTGTTAGCCCATATAAATCCTGCCAGTGGTTGTTACTCAAGTACTGTTGATATTCGTCCAGGCCAAGCCAACGGTATTCGTCAGGCTCTCAATACCCGATTTGACATGTATGAACAGCCTTATTTCAAGGCCAAGAAAAACGACTATAATTATCACGCAGCCTCTAATGTGACCAAGGGGTTTATTCAGGACGGGCCTGGCAATAATGCCTGTCCCGCCGTTCGTAAATATGATCCGGCCACTGATCCGATCGAAAGCGAAGCAATCGCTTTTCCGCGAGACGATTGTTTGGCGGACGGCAGTTGCGAACGATTAGGGGACGGAGTGTGGGATCGTCAAAAGTATTGGGACGTTAATCATCCAAGCTTCCCATCTCCCTTTGACTTAACAAGCACGAGTACTGTGTCACGGTACGAAATGTATCAGTGGGAAATAGAAAACAATCAAATACCAAACAACTCAGGGGCTCCAAATAATGGTGAAAATGGCAATGCGACCTGTAACGCCCCGGACTCCGGTGAGACTGCAGACCGCAGAACGTTTGTCATGGCCGTCGTCAATTGTTTAGCGGAAAATGTTCACGGAAACACTGACGATGTGGAAGTCGTTAGCTACATAGAAGTTTTTCTAACTGAATCTGTGGGCCTTCCAAGTGATGCAGGGACGTGTGTGAACGGCAACCCAAATGGCGATCCGGATGACGACCCGGACTTATCCACATGCCTCAATGGCCAAAACAAGAAAATGGAGTTTGTTGTCGAGATGATCCGGGAGCTCGAACCCGGCGGTGTGAACGGAGAGCTGCATGACATGGTACAGTTATTTCGATGAAGTTAGTATTTTTGCATAACCTTAAACTACAGGCCATACGATTGACCCGCTCCGTCAGTGGGGTTGCCGCTATGGAACTTGCTTTGCTTTCACCGTTGCTCCTGCTTTTGACATTTGGATCTCTGGATATTGTTCGGGCTCTTCGAGACTATAATGTTGTCACCAAATCAATGCGGGATAGCACACGTTTTTTATCCAGAGTGCCCATCGATTGCTCCCAAGCCGCCGGATCTAGGATCTCAAACGCGTTACAGACAACGGCGAGACGTATGGCCTTGACCGGACAGGTTGGTGTTGCCCCGGAAAATGCAGACGATCGACTTGTGGATTACTGGACCGACGAGGCTTCTGTCACCATTCAAGTCAATTGTATTTCCAACACCTCAGCGGACAATTTATGCGGGGCTGAAGGTGCTACGACAGCGTGCAAAGGTGGGGATCTTATTCCAGTTGTCGTGGTTTCCGCAGACTTTTCATATGTTGGTATGGGACTGTCATTGCTTGAGCTTAGCAATGTTCGAATAGCCGCCACACATTCTGAATTGGGGATTAGTGAATGAACGTCTTTATTCGCAAGTTTTCTGAACTGAGAAGGGATCGTTCCGGCGCTGTTGCCGTAGAATTTGCCATGGTGTTTATCTTCTGTCTGGCTCTTACTTTAGGTTTATTGGATGGCACGTTCGCCTATTTTCAATGGATCCGTACTGACAAAGCCCTGCAGGAGGGCATTAGAACCGCAGTTGTGTCTGACTATATCCTCACTGATTTGAGTAGTTTTGACTGCTATGACGGTGGAGGAGCGAATTGGGGTCTGCCTTGTTCAAGCTCAGTCATCAGAATACCAACCGCCCGCTGCACATCAAGTGCAGGCGCTGTTACCTGTACATGTAGCAGCAATTGCGGTGGTGGCGTTGATCTTACCAATGTCAGTTCAGATGCTTTTGGCGCGGTTGTCACGCGTATGCAAGTCTACAACTCCAATCTTGCAGCGGAAAACCTTGTCATTACTTATACGGATGTGGGACTTGGCTTCGCTGGCAGGCCTGGTGGCGCCGTCCCAGCAATTACTTTGAGCCTGCAAGATATGGCTTACGATTTTTTTGTCTTAAACAGTCTTTTTAACATTCCGCAAATAAACATGCCAGCAATGTCAACTACATTGACCGGCGAAGATCAAGCTAGCGGTTAGGAGAGTATGATTATGAGTAAAAGGCATACAATTTATTCCCTGATGAAATCTCACGATATCAGTACTGGTATCGTATCGTTATTGGACGGTGAAAAAAACTATCGCTGCATGAGTACAGTTGGCACAATCACAAAACATGCTGATGAAATTTTGCTAAGTGAAGAGCAACAAATTTTACTTGTTGAAATCAGCTTTAGTGATGCAAATGAATTGAATACACTCGCCAAACTTATTCAACATCGTGAACACAACCTGTCTGTCATCGTGACTTCTTCGCAGGCTACAATCGAAAATATACGCCAGATAATGCGTATTGGCGTTGTTGAATATTTGCCGCAACCAATTTTAAAAACAGAGTTGCTTAATGTTCTGAAAATCGCTGCCAGCAAATTAAATCATCAAATAGTCCCCCATAGTGGACACGGATCCGTCTTCACCTTCATGAAAGCAGGCGGTGGATCAGGTTCAACAACGCTAGCACTACAGACTGCTTATAGTTTGATGGGGCAAAAAAAGAAAAAACAGGAAACTAAAAAAGTCTGCTTTTTGGACTTTGACCTTCAATTTGGCAATGCAGCTCTATTTCTGGATCTGGATCAAAAGCATTCGACTAAAGATGTTATTGAAAATTCTGAGCGCCTAGACGGTGAATATATAAAATCTGTTATGGCGAAACACAGTTCAGGTTTATATGTTTTACCTGCTCCTGAAGAGATCATTCCCCTCGAAGCCTTGACGCCGCAGCTGATTGAATTAATTATCAATATTGCGACCGAAGAATTTGATCATGTCGTCATCGACATTCCATCATCGTGGACTATGTGGACGAATACTGTACTAAAAAATTCCGATAAAATTTATCTCGTCATGCAGCTCACGGTGAAGTCCATACGTCAGTCACGGCGTCTTCTTGATATGGTCGCCAATCAAGGCCTGGATGAACAGAATATCAATGTTGTTGCCAACCGATACCAAAAATCCTTTCGTGGGAAAAAGTTCATCAAAAAAACAGAAGAGGCCCTTCGCCATCCAATAAACGACTTTGTCGCGAACGAATATGCCATCGTCAGTAAGTCACAGGACTTAGGTGAACTCATTCCAGTAGTTAAGAAACGAACGACAATCGAAAAACAGATCGATGGCATGACGGCTTCCGGTTTGAAGGAAATCGGTATGAAACTGCAAACCCAGCTTGGCTAGTGACAATGAAAGGGTCTGAATATGACTTCGTTTAATTCAATAGATAGCATTTCTGCTCCGGCTAAACTGGGATTTGAACCGGCAGCTCCCCGTACTGGCCATGAGGGGGCACGAAGCCATTCTTCAAAACCGATAACAAATATCGAAGCGATTACTCGGAAAAGTCATTTTGGCACGCGTTTTCTCGACACAAAAGTCCATTTACATCAACGTTTGCTCGAAATCATGAATTTAAGTGTGATCGATCAGATGCCTGAAATTCAGTTTAAAAGTGAAGTAGGTGACCTCGTTCGTGATCTGCTCAACGAAGAAGAAATAGCAATAAGTTCCATTGAGCGAGAGCAACTTATTGATGAAATATTGTACGAGGTACTAGGCTTGGGACCACTTGAGCCACTCTTACAAGACGATACGATTGCAGACATATTAGTGAACACACACGAATTCGTTTTTGTTGAGCGGTATGGGCGTCTCGAACAAACCCCGGTCCGTTTCAAAGATGAACGCCACCTTATGCGAATAATAGAAAAAATTGTTATGGGTGTGGGCCGCAGGGTGGATGAATCCCAACCGATGGTTGACGCAAGGCTTGCCGACGGCTCCCGTGTCAATGCTATCATTCCACCACTTGCTGTCGATGGACCACTTCTCTCCATCCGAAAATTTTCGAAGAACCAACTTAGTATAGAAAAGCTTGTGGAGATCGGTGCTCTAACAACTGAAATGGCAGAACTTCTCAGCGCTGTGGTCAAGTGTAAATTGAATGTCATTGTCTCTGGAGGAACAGGCAGCGGTAAAACAACAATGTTGAACGCCCTATCGTCGTTTATCCATAACAGTGAACGCATTCTTACAATAGAAGATGTTGCTGAATTGCAGCTTCAACAGTCTCATGTCGGCCGCCTAGAAACCCGCCCCCCTAATATTGAAGGCAAGGGAGAAATTCGCCAAAGAGAATTAGTCAAAAATGCCTTAAGGATGCGCCCGGACAGGATAATTGTTGGCGAAGTACGAGGGGGCGAAGCCTTCGATATGTTGCAGGCGATGAATACTGGCCATGACGGGTCTATGACGACGGTTCATGCCAACACAGCTAGAGACGCCTTATCACGGCTAGAAAACATGGTGGGTATGGCAGACATGAATTTGCCCTTACAAGTAGTTCGTGGGCAAATTGCCTCCTCTGTTAATATTGTTTTACAGCTAAGTAGACTGAGTGATGGTAGTCGCCGTGTTATTAGTCTTCAGGAAATTACCGGTATGGAAGGTGATATCATCAGCATGCAGGAAATATTCAAATTTCAACGTGTTTCAACTGATGAAGATGGCAATATCACCGGACATTACACTTCTACAGGAATAAGGCCAAAATTCTGCGAAAACCTTGAGGGGATGGGCATTCATCTCTCTAATAGTATCTTTGCTCCTGATAACATATTGACATGAAGGGCTTTAAGTAATGGACACCAATTTCTTTATTCTTCTTGGCCTTTTCATAAGTACACTCCTACTCATTCAGGGGGGCTATTATTACTATCTCTCAGTTAAAGTTATTCCAGACGAAAAGGTAAACCGCCGCCTTAAAATGCATCTTAAAGATTACTCAAATGCTCAAATTATGAGTATTCTTCGGCGAGAACAGGACCATGGGCTAGGGGCACTCGTTAAATCTCTTTTCCCGAGCCTTGATGCGATGATAACACAGACAGGAATGACAGTATCCACGCTGAGAATTACAGTGATAATGTTTCTTTCTGGACTGACGACCCTCATAATTATCTCAATCATATTTGGCATCAATTTGTTTGCCGGTATGGCTTTAGGGCTCATTATTGGGATTGGTGCTCCAATTTTGTTCCTGAAAATCAAAGTGAAAACGCGGCTCAGAAAGTTTTCCGATCAACTTCCAGACGCCCTAGACCTTATTGTCAGAAGTTTGAAAGCAGGACATCCGGTTAATGCAGCAATGGGTCTAGTGGCTGAGGAAATGGCTGATCCAATTGGCAGTGAATTTGGCCTCACTGTTGACGAAATGACCTATGGAAATGACTTGCGAGAAGCCTTGTCAAATCTTGCCAAACGCGTACCCCATCCTGACTTGAAATACATGGTTGTCACCATTGAAATTCAGCACTCAACAGGCGGTAATCTCGCAGAAGTCTTAGCTAGTCTTTCCAAAATTATGCGAGGCCGAGTTCATATGTTTAAACGCATTCGTTCTTTGTCTGCAGAAGGCAGGTTTTCTGCCTATATCGTATCTGCTCTTCCTTTTATTGTTTTTGTGGGACTATCGGTGCTTAGCCCATCCTATTTTTTAGATGTCTCTGATGATGAGCTCTATTGGCCATTGCTAATTGGTGCTTTCAGCCAGCTTATGATTGGTAACTATATTATGTTCAAAATGGTCAATTTTAAAGTGTAGGGAAGAAAATTATGACATTTATTGAAACCCTACAAAAACTTGTAGAAACCAATATGGAAATCCTACTATTAAGCTTGGTATTTATTGTCGTGATGCTGGTACTGCTCGCTGGTGGGTTGCTTTTTTCTGGTAACGATCCAATTGAAAATCGAGTTCAAAGTACGAATTCAAGTCACTCGCCTAGATCTACGAGTTGGTTCTTTGGCTTTTCCGAGAATAAAAAACAAGAGCAAGACAGTTCCTTAAAAAACGAGAAAATGGTTGGGTTGAGTTACAATTTGGCCGAGGCAGGCTTTAAAAGCCGCCATGCTCCATTGATATACTCAATCAGCCAAATATTTCTTGGTATTGGACTTGGGTCTGCAGTTTATATTGGACTAACGCAATTTGCTCCAGAAGTCAGGCTCATTGCGGTTATTGCATTAAGCGCAGGAAATGCTGTCATCGGATTTATGCTTCCGAACGTTTTTCTATCACGAAGAAAAGCCGCTAGAATTCTCGAAATTGAACATAGTTTCCCTGACGCATTGGACATGTTGCTGGTTAGCATGGAAGCAGGTGCTAGCCTCGATGGAGCCTTAAACAGGGTTGGTAAAGAAATTTCCCAAGCTCATCCTCTTCTTTCAGAACATCTCAATGCAATTGGACAAGAATTACGGGCTGGGACAAGCCGTGAGGCCGCTTTTAGGCGTTTCGCAAAAAAAATCCCTATCGAAGATGTCCGATCGTTTGTCGCCCTGTTTGTTCAGACCGACAGGTTAGGAACAAGTGTCGCTCTGGCCCTTCGTGTACATGCAGAAGAAATGCGACTAAAGCGCGTTTTGCGGGCAGAAGAAAAAGCGCATCAATTACCCGTAAAATTATCGGTTCCACTCGTGTTATTTATTCTACCAGCATTGCTCATAGTCATTATGACACCGGCGATTATTCGTATAGCTCGAAACTTTATTTTCTAATATAGGAGGCGGATTATGTATCGTTCTAAATTAACCAAAATGGCATTTATTGGAGCAGTCTTGCTATCTGCCGGTTGTGCTATGACGCCAGAGATCGTAACGAAAAAAACTATTGAAATTGCTCAAACCGAGAACTCATATGAACGCGGTAAATACTATCTGGCCAAAGGTTACAATGGACTCGCACTCAACCATTTTAAAATAGCGCTCAGTAATGAACCTAATGACATTCCAACATTGAATGCAGTGGCGGTCACTTATCAGCGTTTGGACCGGCATGATATGGCCATAATTATATTTGAAAAAGCTTTAAACTTGAACTCAAGCTCACCACAGACGCTCAATAACATTGGGTATTTTTACCTGTCCGCAGGGAAACCTGAAGAATCGATTAAATTCTTCAAGACTATTGGAAGTGACCATGAATACTCCCGCGTCGCAAAATTCAACCTCAAACTCGCCGAACTAAAGTTGGAAGAGAAAACTATGAAAATGCAGGCTTCTCTCCTCGGACCAATTATCGAACCGGTCTCAACAGATATCCTGAAACATGCTTCTTTGGAAAGAGTTTCAGAGACAGTCTATGTGCTAAATAGCAAGTATAGCCCAGCATATGAAAATGCAATTATCAATATGAAATTAGATCCCCGACTAGTTGTGCGCAGTATTCTTGCGAATTAATCAAATGCCAACCAAAAAGCGGTTGAACTATTTTATTGGAGAGAAATTGAATATGGCTAAGAAAAATAGAATATACCATATTGTTCCTTGTATTCTGGCAATATTACTCTTTACTGGATGCACCTCGACTAAGAGTGATCAAAATTCAGCACAAGCACCAACAATTGAAAAAGTCATACCTCCTGAAAGGCTGGTAAGAGAAACCAAGCAAGCCAATGCTTCTGCTAACGTGGCCCTAAATGCAGGGCGGTATAGGGAAGCCGAAACCCTCTTTAGAAAGGCACTGGAACTACAACCCAATAGCCTGACCGCAAGATTGGGAATGGGAGAGGTATATCTCGCATCCAACAGATCTAGTGATGCCATTACCATATTCTCTGGATTGGTCCCAGATGAGAATTTTGCTGACAGGGCATTACAAGGGAGTGGGTTGGCTTATTTGGCTCTAAGAGATCTAGAACAATCTAAAATACAATTGGTTAAAGCCGTTGAGGTTAATGAAAAGCTTTGGCGTGCGTGGGATGGCCTTGGCATCATATACGATGCACAAAAAGATTTTAAAAAGGCGGATGAAGCGTACCAAACAGCCTTATTGATCAACACCAAAAATGGAATTATTCATAATAATCTTGGCATGTCATACATGGCGCAAGAACAATATGACAAAGCAGAGATCCAGTTTATTACCGCTTTAAAGAAATCGCCAGATCTTAAAATCGCTGAAACCAACCTGCGCTTTGCTTTAGCTTGGCAAGGTAAATATCTAGATGCTCTGTCAGGGTTAGAAGAAAAATATTGGTCTGCCGCGTTGAATAATGTTGGCTTTATTGCCTTTATGCGAAAAGATCTTGTGCAGGCAGAAGCATACCTGACCCGAGCCATTGAAATGAGCCCAAGTTTTTACGTTGCCGCGCATCGAAACTTGAGAACTCTCCATGAACATTACCCTGAATTGAAAAACGGTTCAGGTGCAAAGGATTTTCGTCCTGTATCTCTCAACCAATAACCTCAGGTGAAACTGAAGGCTGCTATCAGATGTATGCTTATTGGTCTCAGTGAAGCATGGTAGCGTAGCTATTATGCAGCAGAAAGTTGTTACTACTGAGTAAGTGGTATTGCCGTGTTAAACTTTAATAGTGCCGCTTCAGTTGAGGGGGCATTTCTTTTTAAAGTGATTGTAAGCTGAAGAATGAATAGTTGAGAACTTCTACAAAGATTGTTGAAATCTAAACGGTTAGCATTGCGTATTCTCGTTTTCGAAAAGGGAGTTGGGAATTTTCTCAACGATTGTTTTTCCTCCACTCAGTTTTCTCGATCTTTTCGTTCCCAATCAAGTTCATGGCGGTACGATACAAATGAAATCAGGATGTTTTTCTGAAGCGCGGCCGTGATGCCACCACGCGCATCCATATATTTCAACTCACACATAATGTTTGCATTGGTCTAGTCCAATCCCAACTCACTTTTAAAGTGGAAGATGTCCAATGCCAAGGGCTGGAGTACGATATTGCAATGTTGGAGCAAATATTCAGTGTGCGAATAATGCGCTAAATAGAACACCATCCACTTATCTCCCATATTGGACAAGAAGATGAGAGCGCCCACCGGCCTGAACGCTTAACTCACCCACAGCAGCCTAAACTGAAAGAGTGGATTCTAAGTCGCCCCACAACTCTTTTTGGTCAGTGACTTACCCGACGTGTCTGGGAAATTCAAATAATTTATAGGCTGATTTCAAATCTTAGTTTTTAGAAATTTAAGTATAAAGCGCAAGATTCCATTCAGTGGGACTCAGATAAGTAACTATAGAGTGACATCAGGGAATAGTTTGTTAAATTCAGTTTCTCCGTTTCTGGAAAAATTGACTATTCTAGTCCCCGGTTCTCTTTTGGCCCAGCCCAATTCAAAGAACCGGTTGAGAAATGGTGTCCCCAATGCACCGACATCAACTCCCAACCGATCTACGAACGACCGACCGCAATTTGTCAGCGTCAATGCACCGGCATCAATGACTAAGTGATCGGGTGCAACAAGGTTGTCATACATTCGCACATCCATGCTGCCTGCCAAATGGTTGTAACAGATACGAGCTTTTCTGAGTATTAGGTCTTTTGGACCAGTTCTAAGTCGAAAATGCCTTTTTTTTCAGCAAGTACAGCCAAACTTTCAAGCACACTCGCGACATCGCTATCGGACAAAGCGAAATAACGATGCCGGCCTTGCTTGCGCGCGCAGGATCGCCAATCAATGACGCCAAAAGGTCAATATCAGGACCTTCTTTCATTTTTGTTTCCTAATCAAAGCTGTGTTTCTGGCAACAATCCAAAATTACGCATTTCGCTAACGATAATACTAGTTTCTGTCGAGGAGCAATTTGACGCCGGCGAAGGTGAAAAATGCCCCGAGAGTTAATTGTATATATCTGCGCGCTTTTGAGTAAATCCGTACCATTGTAGGTGTTGAAAAAGCTATTGCGTAGAGAATGTGAATTGTCACTGAAAGTGAGAATGTGCCAAACATTATGACAACACCAACCCAGATAGGTGCATCCGGTTTGAGACCTAGAGATATTATAGCTATCCATGCTAGGGCGGCTTTAGGGTTTGTTAGTTGTATGGTCAAACCCCGCACTATGTAATTTAGAAGTGTTCGCTTTCCACCAGCAAGCTCTTTGATTTCGATATCGTGTGAAGAATATGCTGATTTAAATGATTTGAACGCCAACCAACAAAGAAATATTCCTCCAATTATTTTAATGGCGACTAAGGCCGAAGCATATGCTGATAACAAGGCCGATAAACCTAAAACGGTAAGTGCCGCCCAAACAAAAGAACCGCTAGCTACCCCCAAGGCAAGTGCAATGCCAGATGAACGACCGATGCTCATTGAAGTACCAATCACAGCAAGGATATTTGGCCCGGGGCTCGCAATTGATATAAGAAAAGCCGTATGGGCTAAAATTATGCCAGGAAGATAAGGCGATATGTGTTCCATAAATTAAACTCCAATGTAAGTAGGAGCCAAAATTGCATATTTTTCCCACTAAATGCTTCGTTCACGGTCGAACTATAGGCGTACGGGTGTTATCTCGAACATATAAAGGAAATTGAGAAATCAATTTGTGAAGCAATTTGATGCCTGTTCTTGGCAGGGCAGGGGCTAAATTTTGGCTTGCTATTCACGCCTTCAATTGTGAGGCACACGGAAGTCAAATTCGTACAGCCGAATTTTCAGTCAGTGATGGTCGAGAAAGCCATTGGGGAAATTTTGTTACGAATGATGTCTTTCTAGGTGGTTTTCAAGCGCTGGAAGAAAGTTTCAGCTAAGCTTTGAAAATAGAAGTTTTTGTGTTTCTTTCATCCAGATTCTGGGAGTTTTCCGATCAAGAAGGCAGCAAAACTCCCAGTATAATATTGTATTCTTGTTATCTGAATTTCAGATTTCTGCTGGATAAATCTTCAATAGACTTACACCCCATCAATCGCATATCACGTTCGATTTCAGC
>Ga0209826_1000674_pt1 | contig 24308 bp, 24 predicted proteins | sample GOMGulsemesocosm_5_FD_184637 | JGI IMG/M metagenome (GOLD analysis project Ga0209826, IMG submission 184637) | Methane-oxidizing microbial communities from mesocosms in the Gulf of Mexico - GOM15C Gulf of Mexico (SPAdes) (version 2) | ecosystem: Environmental > Aquatic > Marine > Cold seeps... | reverse complement strand
CGATTTCACTCAGTTATCTTTAAATTCTGCTCAGAAAAAACTACGCCGTGAACTACACAAAACGATTGAAAAAGTTACGGATGACATAGGTCGTCGTAATACATTTAATACCGCTATTGCTGCTATCATGGAGCTAATGAATCACTTAAGTAAAGTGACCGTTAAATCAGATGAAGACAAGGCAGTATTGCTTGAAGCATTACGTGCTGTTGTTCTAATGTTAACGCCAATTACGCCGCATATGTGTCATTACTTATGGCAATCTATTGGAAATAGCAACACAGACGTAGAAAATGCCCCTTGGCCAACAGTTGATAAAAGTGCACTAATTGAAGATGAAAAACTTATTATTGTGCAAGTAAACGGTAAACTGCGTGCCAAAATTACTGTAGCTGCCGATGCCAGTAAAGAAACGGTTGAAGCATTAGGGTTAAATGACGAGAACGTCCTAAAATTTACCGAGGGTAAAACGGTGCGTAAAGTCATTTATATTCCAGGCAAACTACTTAATATTGTGGCAAATTAAGATGCTTTGTAGGAACCGCTTTAAGCAATGTTATTTAATAAAAGCGGGCGCGAAGATACATGTCCTTCTACACATTAAAAACGTATTTTTGGTCATGGTATTATCAAGCTTACTGACTGCTTGTGGTTTTCATCTGCGCGGTAATTACTTGTTAAATGATGAACTACAAAGCCTGTATGTTACGTCGCCTGATATTCATGGCGAATTAACTCGCTTAGTTAAGCTGCATTTGTCCCGTAACCAAGTCAAAGTACTTAAACATAAAAGCACAAAAGTACCTGAATTGCGTATTATGTCTGATAAGTTAGACAGAAGAACGCTATCGGTTTTTGAAAATGGTCAAGTGGCTGAATATGAGTTAATTTACACCGTTCATTATCAGCTACGCTTTGCCAATGAAGAACCACAAGACTTTCACTTTGAGTTAAACCGTGACTATCAAGATGATCCAAACTTTGCCTTAGCAAAATCACGGGAGTTATCGCTATTGCTCAGTGAAATGAGACAGTCTGCTGCCGATAAAATATTGCGAGATATGGCAAGTATTCAACGATAATTGCCCAATCAACACGATAAGTTTAATTAAATGAAAATTTACCATAACCAGCTACCACAAACGTTAAATCAAGGTTTTAAACCGGTGTGGTTGGTTTTTGGTGATGAACCTTGGCAAAAAAATGACAGTTTAAAGCAAATAAAAGCACATGCTCAACAGCAGGGGTTCAGCGAACTTATCCGTTTTAGTAGTGATAATACGTTTGATTGGCAACAACTTATAAATGAGTATCAATCATTAAGCTTATTTGCCAGCCAGCGTATTATTGAAGTCGATTTTTCTACGGTTAAAATTGGCGATAATGGTAATAAAGCCTTATTAGCACTGAGTGACGCAATAGCACAAAATTCAGCATTGCAAGATGTAGTGTTTATTTTTTATGGCCCAAAGCTCGATGCTGCCAGCGCCAATAAAAAATGGTTTAAAGCACTTACACAGTTGGGCTGTTATCTACCTTTATATGATATTGACGTTAAAGCTCTACCCCGCTGGTTACAAAGCCAAGCCCGAAATTTACAGCTTAACCTAGTACCTGAGTTATCATTACTGCTGATTGAATTATTTGAAGGCAACCTACTTGCATTAGAACAAGAATTACAAAAACTTTCGCTATTATTTGGCACAAAACAAGTTAGCCTTGCAGATGCTGAGCAACTAGTGATAAAACAAGCTAAGTTCAATCCCTTTCAAATTATTGATGCGTTACTGCAAGGCAATTGTAAAAAATGTTTAACCATGTTGGATCAGCTACAACAAGAAGGTACTGCCGCGGGACAAGTCATATGGATTTTTCATAAAGAAATTCATCAACTGTATGCCATGTTAAATAAGCTCAAAAAAGGTCAACAACTTAACGATATTTATAAAGAATATAGAATTTGGGACAAACGAAAACCACTTTATCAACACGCATTAACCCATATCAGCTTAACCAATGTTAAACGTACTATCGCACGACTAGCTGATGTAGATTTGATCAGTAAAACCAGCAGCGAATTTAACCCTTTTATTTTATTAGCTGATCTGTGTATCACCCTTTATCATGGTGAAATTACCCAGCATTTTTCGTTAAACTATGAATTTGCTTCTTAATGATAATTCTCAACAAAAGTAAGTTTCAACAAAAATGACTGATATTGGTATTTTAGGCGGCACGTTTGATCCCATTCATCTTGGTCACACTTTACCTGCCAAAGTAGTCGCTAATTATCTAAAATTAGATAAAATACTGCTTATTCCTGCCAGTGTTCCCCCTCATAAAGCAACACCGAATGTTAGTGCTAAACAAAGAGCAGAAATGGTTAAGCTTGCCTGTAATAACGAAACCATGTTTCAGTGTGATCAACGAGAGTTACAGCGTGATGGCAATTCTTTTACTGTCGATACGTTAAAAGAGCTATCACAGGCTTATCCACAAAATCGTTTATTTTTCATTATTGGTTTAGATTCACTGTTAAGCTTTACAACTTGGCATAAATACCAAGAAATATTAACGCTTTGCCATTTAGTGGTTAATACCAGACCAAATTATCAATTAAGCTCACTCAATCAAACAACCCAAAACTTATTAAAAAATCATCAAGTAAATAATATCAGCATGTTAAAAAAGAGCCATTGTGGTGCAATTTATCTCTTATCTAATACAATCGATAACACTAAAACAGAACTAAATATTGATATATCTTCAAGCGAGATTCGCCAACGTTTAGCCAATAGTAAAAATTGCCAACGCCTGTTAACCAGTGAAGTACTAGATTTTATCAATAAAAATAACCTTTATCGTTAACCTGCAAGCAAAATGATGTTAATATTCGCAGCTTATGCTTAACTTAAATTAGAAGCACCTAAAACAGTTATTTGAACTGTCACATAATATATAGGAAGAACACCTTGCAAACCGAAGCGCTTAACGCATTTGTAATAGAAAAACTAGAAGATATGAAAGCTAGAGATATTATCTCGCTTAATATTCGCGATAAATCAAGCTTTGCTGACTATATGATTATCAGCTCTGGTAACTCAAATCGCCATGTTAAATCAATAGCACAATCAGTCGCGATGGAATGTCGTGCTGCTGGCGAAGAGCCTCTTGGCATGGAAGGCAATGATGTGGGCGAATGGGCATTAGTTGATTTGGGCGATATTATTGTTCATGTGATGACTGACGAACAACGTGATAAATATAATTTAGAACAACTATGGGCTGAATGAAACTAACTCTATACGCTGTAGGCACTAAAATGCCTGCGTGGATAACACAAGGTTTTAACGAATATTCTCGCCGATTTCCCCGTGATTTATCCTTTCATTTAGTTGAAATTTCTGCTGGTAAACGCGGAAAGAATGCTGATATAACTCGTATTTTAGAAAAAGAGGGTAACCAATTATTAGCTGCTATTCCCAAAGGCAGCAGAATTGTTACCTTAGAAGTTGAAGGTAAACCTTGGGATACACCACAACTTGCTAAACAATTAGAGCGTTGGCAGTTTGATGGTCGTGATGTTGCTTTACTGGTTGGCGGCCCTGAAGGCTTATCACCAGATTGTATTAAAGCGAGCGAACAAAAATGGTCGTTATCTTCACTAACCTTACCTCACCCCATGGTTAGAGTGCTTATCGCTGAAAGTCTTTATCGTGCTTGGAGTGTTAATACTAATCATCCATACCATAGAGAATAATGAAACTCATGCCACCACTACGTTGGTTCATCATGCAGAATATTACTTTTACATATAATCCTCTACCTCGACAACAAGAAGAGAATAACTAGTGGCACCACGTCGCATCACCATACGAAACAATAGTGCTGAGGCTAACCTATTTACCCGTAGAGTTTTTATTGCTTTCGCTGGTGTTATCATTTTATTACTGGTTTTGTTCAGTAATATTTATTCTTTGCAAGTCGAGTCATTTGAAAAATACCAAACTCGCTCTAATTCAAATCGTATAAAACTGCTACCCGTTGCTCCTAATAGGGGGTTAATTTACGATCGTAATGGGGTGATCCTTGCAGATAACAAACCTGTTTATAGCTTAACAGTGATCCCTGAAGATGTTGAAAATTTGGAAGAAAGCATCAAAAAGGTCAGTCAATTATTAACTATAAATACTGATAGACAAAAAAAGTTTTTTAAAACCGTTAAGCGTAAACGTCGCTTTAAAGAAGTTGAATTACACTCACGCTTAAGTGAACATCAAGTTGCTTTATTCTCCGTAAATCAACATAAATTCCCGGGCATTTTTGTTGATGCCCGCTTAAAACGTTATTACCCTTTTGGTGAATTAACTACTCATAGCCTTGGTTATGTCGCGCGTATTAATCGCAAAGACGCAAATAAACTTGAACTAGCTGGCAAATCTGAAAATTATGCGGCTACTCACGGTATTGGTAAGCTAGGTATTGAAAAGTACTATGAAGATATTTTACATGGTGATATAGGGCATCAAAAGGTTGAAATAAATAATCAGGGAAGAGTTATCAGAATATTAGATTACACGCCACCTTTGTCCGGAAAAAATTTAACGTTAACCTTAGATATTGAATTACAAATGATCGCCAAACGAGCATTGTCAGGTAAACGTGGTGCCGTCGTAGCAATGAACCCCAAAACTGGCGGTGTTTTAGCTATGTATTCGAATCCAAGTTATGATGGGAATTTGTTTGTTCATGGCATCAGTAATAAAAATTATAAAAAACTCCTTAACTCAAAAGATTTACCTTTAATCAATCGCAGTGTACAAGGTTATCCACCCGCTTCAACAGTTAAACCTTTTTTAGCCTTAACCGGTTTAGAAGAAAAAGTTATTACATCAAAGACTAAGATATGGGACCCCGGTTGGTATCAATTAAAAGGTTTACCAAATAAATATCGTGACTGGAAAAAATGGGGCCATGGTTGGGTTGACCTTAACCGAGCCATAGAACAGTCTTGCAATACTTATTTCTTCGATTTAGCCTTTAAACTAGGTATAACCAAAATTAGCACCATGATGGAACGTTTTGGATTTGGCGATTATACGGGCATTGATATCCATGAAGAAAGTAGAGCCATAATGCCTAGCATTGCTTGGAAGCGAGCTAGGTACAATAAACCTTGGTATACTGGTGAAACACTATCGGTAGGTATTGGGCAAAGTTATTGGACAGTTACTCCGCTGCAATTAACACAAGCATTAACAACGTTAGTCAATCAAGGGGATCGTAAAGTTCCCCACTTGTTAAAAGCAACGAAAGAAAGAATAATTGATGAACAGGGGGTCAGTCAAATTGTTTTAGAAAAGATAGTGTATGAAGAACAAGCACCTCTAGTATTAAAGCAAAGCAAAAACTGGCGACTAGTATTAAATGCCATGCATAGAACAGTACAAAAAGTTGATGCTACCGCACACCTTCCTTTTAAAGGTTCGAAGTACGACGCAGCAGGAAAAACGGGTTCCGCACAAGTGGCTCGTATAAAACAAGGTGAAAAATATAATTCGGAAACTACCCAAGAAAGCAAGCGAGATAACGCTATGTTTATCGCTTTTGCCCCGTATAAAAATCCTGAAATAGTGGTTGCAGTGGCTATTGAAAATGTCGCTAAAGGTGGTGGTGGTACTAATGCAGGGCCTGTTGCAAGACAAATTATGGATCAATATTTCGGTAATCGAGTAATCAGCTCTGCCCTTAATTAATCTTTTAGTTAAGCAGCGGTTATTACTTAGCAGTATGATCACGTACCACCCGTTTTTTTTCAGTAGCTCCTTTAACAAAAGAAGAAGACCTATCAATGCGCAGTAGCGGACAAGATCAGAAAAAACAACGTAATATTTGGCAAAAATTACATATAGATTTACCCTTATTACTCGGTATTTTATCTTTAATGGCGCTTGGCTTATTCGTGGTTTATAGTGCAGGTGGGCAAAACATGGCGATTGTTTACCGTCAGGCGACTCGCCTTGGCATAGCCTTATTAGTTATGCTAACCATTGCACAAATCCCTCCTTTATCTTATCAAAAATGGGCGGTGCCTGTTTTTGTTTTAGGGATTTTAATGCTAGTGGCAGTATTGCTTTTTGGTCATATAGGTAAAGGGGCGCAGCGTTGGTTAAATTTAGGTTTTATGAAATTTCAGCCTTCTGAAATAATGAAGCTTATTGTGCCTATCATGATCGCTTGGTTTATCAGCCAAAATAATTTACCTGTGAAAATATCAACCGTCATTTTAGCGTTTGTTTTAGTTTTAATACCAACATTACTTATTGCCAAACAGCCTGATTTAGGCACCTCATTACTCATTGCTAGTTCAGGAATTTTTGTGATTTTTCTTGCGGGTGCTAGCTGGAAGCTTATTGGTGTCTGTGCTGGTTTAGCCTCTGCATTTACCCCCATTTTATGGATGTTTTTGATGAAAGATTATCAAAAACAGCGTGTAATGACTTTTCTTAACCCTGAGCAAGATCCTTTGGGTTCTGGTTATCATATTATTCAATCTAAAATAGCCATTGGGTCAGGTGGGGTTGGTGGCAAAGGTTGGCTACACGGAACACAATCACAATTAGAGTTTTTACCCGAACGCCATACTGATTTCATTTTTTCGGTCTTTAGTGAAGAGTTTGGTCTAGTTGGCGTAGGTGTGTTACTCACTGTTTATTTATGTATTGTTATGCGCGGTTTATGGATAGCAGTAAATGCTCAAGATGCTTTTACCAAGCTTTTAGCCGGTAGCATCACCTTAACATTTTTCGTGTATGTATTTGTTAATATTGGTATGGTATCAGGTATATTACCCGTTGTTGGCGTGCCATTACCTTTAGTGAGTTATGGTGGCACTTCCATGGTGACATTACTGGCAGGGTTTGGCATCTTAATGGCGGTTGGCACTCACCGGCGATTTCACGTTTAATAGCGGGTTAACTTTTGCTATTTATCCCCATTTTATTCTCACAATAGAATGCACTGTCGACACCGTCAACGACCATAAAGAATGTTGAATTTAAGAGGTTAAGAAGTTAAAAAATGAACATAACAAAGAAAATAATAGTTTCCATTTTGTTAATTTTATTAACCGCTTGCAGTACAAGTCGTTATCAGCATGCTACCGACAGTACGCCAACAAGGCTACCCAATAAAGCAGAATTAAAAGATGCCCTGCCCCGTGCTGAAAGACATAGCCGAGGCGGTAATAAAAATTATCACGTAAGAGGTATTAACTATCAAGTGCTTGATGAAGCAAATAACTTCGAACAAACAGGTATAGCCTCGTGGTATGGCCGAAAATTTCATGGCCATTTAACGTCTAATGGCGAACTTTACGATATGTATGCCATGAGTGCCGCCCATAAAAGCTTACCATTACCCACTTATTTAAAGGTGACTAATTTAGCCAATAATAAATCAGTCATTGTTCGTGTTAATGATCGTGGCCCTTTTCATCAAAACCGTATTATCGACTTATCATACAGTGCCGCTTATAAGCTCAATATGTTAAAAACAGGTACCGCAAAAGTAAAAATAACCGCTATTACTAAGTTTACTGATCAAAGTCTAAAGTTAAGCGATACTGACGCTACTGACGAAAAAAACACTATTCAAGTTTTTGTTACTAGTAAGCTTAGGCTCGCGAAAAACACCGCTAATAAGTTGAGTGAACGATATTCACAAACAGTTAATTACCCTGAAAAAAATGGGCTTTATCGTGTTCAAATAGGGCCTATTTTGAATAGTGACACCCTAAACAAACTATTATTAGAATTAAAGCAAGGGAATTACCCTGATGCTTACCTTAAATACTTATAATGTTTATTTTTTCTGCTTAGTAAAATATCGGCTAACCTGAACAAAATAAAACTCAACGAGTACAAAATACTTATTTTGCAATTTACTGCCTATCTACCATAGCCAAGAAAATCAAAAGTGATATACTTTCTAAGCGTTATCTTTATCCTATTTTCAATTTCCTTTATTATAACTAAGCTACAACTAAGCTATTAAAAAATTATGCGACTAAAATCATACGTTCTACCTAAAAAATCATCGATAAAAATCACTCAATTTATTACCCGAGCTATTCTAGGGTTTACCTTAGCCCTTTCACCTTTAAGTCACGCCATAACCATTATTCCCGATGCACCAAAAATTAACGCTAAAGGTTTTATTTTATTGGACTTTACTACAGGAAAAGTCATTGCTGAAGGCAATGCTGACATGCTTTTAGCACCCGCTAGTTTAACTAAAATGATGACTAGCTATATCATCGGCAAAGAGTTAGAAAATGGTAATATTTCTAATGATGATAAAGTGATGATCAGTAAAAATGCATGGGCAAAAAACTTTCCTGATTCATCAAAAATGTTTATCGAAGTAGGCACTGAAGTACCTGTTAATTTACTCAATCAAGGTATAATTGTTGCCTCAGGAAATGATGCTTGTGTTGCGATGGCCGAGCATATTGCAGGCAGTGAAAGCGCTTTTGCTGATCTAATGAATGCCCATGCTGAACAATTAGGTATGTCGAGTTCATTTTTTGAAAATAGCCATGGCTTAGATAGCGCTTCACACATGACCACGCCACGAGATATGGCAACCTTAGCTACCGCTATTATTCGTGAAGTCCCACAAGAGTATGCCCTTTACAAACAAAAATCTTTTACTTACAACAATATAAAACAATATAACCGTAATTCATTATTATGGGACAAAAGCTTAAATGTTGATGGAATGAAAACGGGGCATACATCAAATGCTGGTTACAGTTTAGTTACCTCAGCAACCAAAGGCGATATGCGTCTTGTGACGGTAGTGATGGGTACAGACAGTGAACGTGCTCGTAAAGTTGAAAGTAAAAAGTTACTCAATTATGGTTTTCGTTTTTTTGAAACCATAACGCCTTATAAAGCGGGTGATAAATTTGCGAGTAACCGAATTTGGATGGGTGATAAAAAAGAGGTCGATTTAGGTATTATGCTAGATACACCTATTACTATTCCTCGGGGTAAAAGTAAACATTTAAAAGCAACATTTGAATTAAGCCAACAACTTACCGCCCCCTTAGCAAAAGGCACTGTAGTAGGTAAGCTATTTTTACAACTCGATGATGAAGATATTGCTCAATATCCCTTAGTCACTTTACAAGAAGTAAATGAAGGTGGCTTTTTCTCAAAAATCTTTGATTATATCAAACTATTTTTTGCGCAATGGTTTGAATAAAAGGGGTTAAAATAAAAATTTAGCGACTTGTAAATGAGGAGTATTAGAGTGTCACGGGGATATACCCAAGCTACTTCAAGACCAACCAAGCTTCTTAAATACTTGCTGCCACTGGTGATCAAATTCAGCTGTAATAGTTACATTTACCTTAGTGACCGGGTGTATAAAGCTTAATGATTTAGCCATTAGCATTAAGCGTTTAAAGCCAAAATTCTGAATGAAAAAGGGGTTTTGTTTATTATCGCCATAATTGATATCACCTATAACAGGATGCCTTAGATGAGCTAGATGACGGCGAATTTGATGGCGTCGCCCTGTTATAGGTTGTAGCTTTACTAAAGAATAACGAACACTATTAAATTTTCCTAACGCAATCGGTAAGCTTGCTTGCTGAGCAACCTGATAATACGTTTGCGCTGATTGCGCTGCTTTATCACGGCTGACATTTTTATCACCCAGTTTATCTAGCTTTTCTTTTAACGGATAATCAATCAATGTTTGGTCGTCATTAAGACCTAAATGACCTCGTACCAAAGCATAGTAAATTTTTGTTAATTGGGCATCATCAGTTGTATGAGTTGGCTCACATGCACTGTTTGATTTATCAGCAAAAGCAGCATTTAATTGTCGCGCAACGTCTTTAGTCAATGCAAACAAAAGTACCCCTGATGTCGGTCGATCTAATCGATGCACAGGGTAAACATATTTTCCTATTTGATCTCGCACTAACTGCAAAGCAAAATAAATCTCATCTTTATCCATAAAACTACGGTGCACAAATAAGCCTGCTGGCTTATCAACGGCAACCAAATATTCGTCTTGATATAAGATATTCAGCACGGGTTTTACAGGAATCACTTTTTCAGGAAACATTAACATTATTTACTACCAATTATTTCATATAAATTAGCACTACGTTTTTACCCTAGCGCGAAGACTTTCAATACGGTTATTATCGTCATCAATAAACTTAAGCTTCGCTCGTTTTTAATTGGCATATAGCAGTAATACCAATCACACTAACTAGGTGATCATTTATACGTATTAAAATGACCAATTACCGCGTTATTTATATGATTGACAGTGTAGGTTTGTTTTGCTTGATAACAGCATTATCCCTATAATAGAGTTCAGATACAATCTCTCTTTATTTTGGTTTAAAATGGACACTATTGACACAATATCACAACTTTTAAGCGCTTCTAATTCACAATTTAGACTATATGACATTGGAAGAAAAATAGAAAAAATATCGAAAGATTTATTTAAAAAAATAGAATTAAATCAAGTACCTTATCCTAATCCTACTCAAGGGCATGCTTGTATTGCCATCGTTTTTTGGCAGCAAAAATCACCACAACCGTATTTATGGCTATTAAAATTACCACTTGATGAACGTGGTTTGCTAAACCAAGGAGCAAGGAATCATTTTGTTGCTATTATAGTTGAAGCCCTAGGGAGTGATTTAACCCAAGAGGCAAATAAACAACAAGAAGAGTTACTTAAAAATAATCCTTACCTATTTACTCCTGCACAGTATAAATTAGCCGCATTAAACAGCAAAATAAAACGCAGTTTAAAACAAGCTCCAAGTGAATATTTAGAGCCCTTTGTAACTTACCTAAACGACAGTAATGACTGGAGCAATTGGCAAGCTGTCGGGGTGCAAGGCATAACTGATTTCGCGATACGTATTAATGACAAAAATAACACTAACCTCTTGATTAAAGCACTGCCTCACCTGCCCAACGAAGTGTTATTTCCACTGTGTAGTGCATTAGAAAATGAATCTTTTTCGGTTGAGTTAATAGAAGCATTGCTAAGTTTGTTTAACCATGAAGAAACAAAGATTAAAAATACAACGGCTAAAAGTACGATTGAAAGAACAAAATTTCAACAACATGTATTACGTAGCTTGGCAAGTAATAGTAGTCATGTGCATGTAAAAAGTTTTATTACTAACCTATTAGAACAAAAAAACATTACATCTGAGATATTAATTACACTCTCTGGTCGTTGTTGGTTAGCCCTTACTGAGAGTGAACAATTAATGGTGTTTTTTGAGCACTTAATTCACGCTGATAACCAACCGTTATTTAATAGTATATTTAAAGATTTAGTTGCCATTCCTATTATGCGCCCTATCGTTTTTCAATGTATGCGCTCACCCCAACGTAGCGAAAAACTTTCTCATGCGATTGGACAGTTATTCAATTAAGCTACAACCAACTAAGTTGAACACTCGCTCAGTAAATTAGCTGAGCCAATCAATTAAATCAGTAGTTAATTAAAGGTAATTTGGCGATGGAAAATATTTATTATTTATTACTCATTTGTTTATTTTGTTGGTATTTTATTTATTTAAGAAAAATATCAGAAGTCGCACAAGTTTATGCCAATAGATATTGCGAAAAAAACCAATTACAGTTTATTACTATCGCCAGAAAAACAAGTAAATTAACCTTTACTAAAAACCACGGTTTGGCATGGTTTAGTTTATTTGATATTGAATTTAGCGGCGATGGTGAATCAAGTAACTGTGCCACGTTAAGTTTGTATGGTTTGACTTTAGATAATATTGATATACCACCATACCGAGTACATTAGCAAAATTCGCTCTTTCTATTTTATTGATTTTTATTTTTTTTACAGGAAATCTAGTGCAACTTTTAAAATCACTTTTTTGTTTACAGGGTTATGACAACAGAAATCGTTTTTTTGTTATTTGCGCTGTCATCTATATTACTTTCATCATGCTTGCCTCTGCTTTCAGCGGTAAGTTATTTATCTCTTTCACATTACTAATACTCTTTAGCGTAATACTTGCTTTAACCAGTTTACGGCGCTTACATGATGCAAAATTGAATAAAAACTGGCTATTTGCTCCCAGCTTTACTTTTGCACTAATCGCAGCCGCCATTATTTACTCACCGCTGCAAAGTAGTTATTATCTGTTAATTATTCCGGTTCTATGTTCCTCGGTTTTATTAACTTATAAAAGTAAATTAAATGTTAAAAACACCAAAAAACGATCTTATACGCTTGGTTATCTTGGCCCCGTTGATCTATCTGAATTTCAAAAGACCACCTATCAAGGTAAATCAGCTAAATTTCGTATTGAACCAACCTTGGCTGGTAAAAGCAGTATTAACTTAGATACTGATGAGCAAGTTATATCACGTACTCATCAAGCGATTAACAGCAATTCACCTAACAAAAGTAATCAAGCTGACATTGGCGAAATAATTAGATTAAAACTCGTTGGTAATAAAAAAGCCCAACTTGCTATAACAGCAGCAGTAAGCGTTACGATACTAAGTGTTATCATTGCGTGGTTAACCACTTATATCGATTCTGATACCTCACCAAATATCAACAAAGTCGTTAATGAGACTAGCACTAAACCAGTGATGTCAATTACACGTGAACACCCCTTAGCGATGCCTGATAATTTCACTTTATTTTTATCTGAATACCAAGGCGTTATCATTAATTGGCAAGTTGATAAAGCAAACACAGCTGAAATCTGGTCACAGCAGAGTGCAAAAGGAGATAAAAGCTGCCAAAGTATTACGTTTAATAAAGGTAAGTCAATTCGTACTTTACATGTGCAAATTGAGCGTAATTCAGACTACTTTGCCAATTTTTCACCGTTAGACAGTAAAGCCATTATTCAAGCACTGGCGTTTAAAAATAGTTTTTCTTTATGCGGTTATAACTTTTCTTTAAAGGGAACTCAAGCCATTTTAGGTAAGCATAAACACTATGCAGGTTGGATTGATTATTAAGACATTAATTGAAAAGTACGGTTGTTTTCGGTAATTTCGCTTGTATTACCCTTATATCCAACATCCAAATAAGCCGTCTCTACACCACTCCTATAGAAGCAGTATTGACAAATAAGGTACTTCATTGCATACCTTATTAAGTAACAATCATGAATTGCTTAGTGCTCCTGAAACTCGCATCTTAACGTGGTTTGGGTATATAATATTCTTATTAATTTCGCACTACACTTCACATTAAACTACTGGAAACATCATGGAAAAAACTTTCATCAAAGGCAAAGACTCAGATTTAGAAACCTCTATTGCTACTATGCAAGAAAAACTAACCTCGTTTGGCTTTGATATTGAAGAAGCATCATGGTTAAACCCTGTGAAAAATTGCTTTTCAGTACATATTAAAGACAAAAGCTGTGGGTTAATGTTCACTAATGGTAAAGGTGCTAGTGCTAAATCATGTTTAGCTAGCGCTTTAGGTGAATACTTCGAACGTTTAAGTTGTAATTATTTTTTTGCTGATTTTTACTTAGGCGAAAAAATTAGCAATGAAGAGTTTGTCCACTACCCTAATGAAAAGTGGTTTTTCAGTGAAGATGATTCCATACCTGAAGGCATGATGGATGAAAGCTTATGGCAATATTTTGATCCTGAGAATGAGATCACTGTTGATAAGTTGTATGACATGAACTCTGGTGCTGGTGAGCGAGGCGTTTGTGCTCTTCCTTATATCCGAGAGCGTGATCAAAAAAGTATTTACATCCCTGTCAGTGTTATCGCCAATGTTTTTGTTAGCAACGGTATGTCGGCAGGAAATACTAAAAATGAAGCACGTGTGCAAAGCTTATCCGAAGTATTTGAACGTTATGTTAAAAATAAGATTATTGCAGAGGGGCTTTGCCTACCTGAAATACCACTAACAGTATTAGCACGCTTCCCTACCATTTTAGCGGATATTCGTGAGTTAGAAAGTCATGATTATCATTTAAGAGTATGCGATGCCTCACTTGGCGGTTTATATCCAGTCATTAGCGTAACCTTAATCAACCCAAAAGATGGTAGTGTTTTTGCTTCCTTTGGTGCACACCCAAGCTTTGAAGTCGCCTTAGAGCGTACAGTTACTGAGTTATTACAAGGTAGAAGTTTGGATCAACTTGATGTTTTTCAACCACCAAGTTTTGACGAAGAAGAGATAGCCTCTCCACATAATATAGAATTACATTTTATTGATTCTAGCGGTTTTATTTCTTACGACTTCTTTAAAGATACGCCAGACTATGACTTTGTCGACTGGGATTTTGATGCCGATACTGGCGCCGAATACAACAACTTAGTAACGGCTATTCATGCATTAGATTTTGATATTTATATTGCAGATTATAACCATTTAGACGTTTATGCTTGTCGAATTTTAGTCCCTGGAATGTCAGACATTTACCCAGTTGATGAAATTGTTTGGAACAATAATAATGATGGCGCACTATTTAGAGAAGCCTTTTTAACATTAAAAGACTTAACCCGTGATGACTGGTTAGAGATTCTAGAAGGGCTTGAACAAGGTGGTTATAACGATGCTATGGCAGCAGCTGAATTTATTGGCCTAGCTCCAGATGCTGGTACAACATGGTTTGATTTACGCCTTGGAGAAATAAAAGCCATGTTAGCCCTTGCCGCAGAAAATGAGCAAGCCATTGATTGGGTGAATTGGGCATTGCTACTTGATCAAAATAACGCAATAAACACCCGTAAATATCGCTGTTTGCAAGCCTTATTAGAAATAAAGTGGTCTGACAGAGAGTATGCGCCATACCTGACCTCACTCGCGTTAATGTACGGTGAAGAAATGAGTAAGGACTGTTTAGCTATTGTTGAAGGGAAGGTTATCTTTGATGGTTTACATTGCCCGGGCTTAAGCTTAGATGGTTTTAAAACCCATGAGAAATTGCTAGATGGCTATGAAAAATTACAGGCCGCAAAAAGGGCTAACGGGTAACAGTAAGTCGACTAATAATCACTTTACAGCCTATCGTCTTTAGAACCCACACGATAGGCTTCAACCACACTCACCAACCAAGCAACAAGTAAAATAACGAGTGCAGGACTAAGTGATCCAGCGATGTTAGCCGTTTGTTGATGCAGCTCCGCTGTAATAATGCCGATATCGGCTGATATTTCACCGCTTTGAACCTTATCAAGTATTGCCTGTGTTCGTGTTAATAAGTTAGAAAACAATAAATATAAACCAATACTCGCAAAAATAGCAAAATAGACAGCTGAAATATATTTTTTCAACAACAACTGCCCTGCTCCTGGGAATATAAATGCAGAAAACAATGCCGCTTTTACAGATTTTTTCATGTTAACTTAACCCTCTAATATCTATACCCAAACCACTTCAAGAGGTGAATTTCAGAAGGTGCTTTGGGTATATCTTGCCTACTTAGTAGGTTGTTTGTATATATCTTCTGGCCTAAGTTTTAATGTTTTACGTTCTGGTGCTGCATTTTTGTTTTTAGGGTTAACATAAACAGCGCTAGCATTAGGTCTTGCACCTTCGACAAAAGGTTCCTGCTTTTTGGATTTTCCTTTGTAACTTGTATTTTGTTTAGGTTTAGTCTTTGCTTCTATAGGGGATTTGATAAACTTAGTTGTTCGAGCTACATGATGTTTTTTATCAATGGCTTGCAATAAGTTTCTCAGCACTTGGTCTTTACATTCACGATAGTGTTTATGATCCGTTTTTCTTGAAAAAGCACTTAGCTCTGGTTTACTTAATCTAAAATCGACACTATCAAGTAGATCAATTAACTCTTCTGCTTTTAGATTAAGCGCAATTTTTAATTTAGTTAAAATAATATTATTACTAAGACGCTTTTCAGCCTTTGCTTGCGGGCCTTCTTTTTTACCGCGCTTTTCATTAATAAAACCATTTAAAAAAGTCGCTAATTCAACATCTACACAAGCTATAAAATCAACATCATTATCCTTTTTCAGCCACTGACTAACTTGCTCTCTACTCACTTGTAGTCCAGCAGAGGAAAATAAAGCAATCATTTGCTTATCATTATAATTAAAAGTATAGCGTAAACGACGTAGCACATCATTATTATTCAAAAGGGATCCCTAACACGAAAAAATATTGCAAAATTTGTTAAATCTGATTTTAACAGTTTTTTACCGCGATAGAAATGCCACTTCTATCTCAGTACCTTTTCAGAATAATAACTTTTTATAGCCGTAAGATGGAGAATTTTGTATTATTTAATTACCCTTATCTTTTTAGTAGCAGGACGCTATTTTAATGAATAATTTATCAAAAATATCACTACTTTTATCTACAGGTATATTAAGTGCTTGTGTTAATCAAAATACCATCGCACAAAAAAAGTTAGCTCCTGTAACAAATCCCTGCCTTAAAATATCGGCATTGATAAAAGCTTACGACAATGATTTTGAACAAATAAAAGCATCTAATGTAAAAACTAATGTGAGTAACACTTGGAAGGCTAAATATAATATTATTGGTGAAAACTGTACTATTTGGTCTTGGGGAGGCTCACAAGCTACTTACGCATGTAACATCAGCGCAAATGATAAACATACAGCCGAAAGTTATTATGCCAATGCTAAAAGAATGACTCAACAATGTTTAAATGACTCTTGGACCATGGCTGAGATGCCAAGAAAACATGATAGCGGTTTAAAATCAACGTTCACTACACCTGATACCGTTGTATCAATATCCGCTCATTTAATACCTGAAAGTACTCTATTTAGTGAAAAGTGGACTGTTTATTATTATATTGGTAAACCAACGTTATCGTTCTAGATTTACTGATAGATAGTGACAAAAAAACAAGCCCTGCGGCTTGTTTTTTATTTAGGTATAACATACCTAAACCACTTCAAGAGATGAATTTCAGAATATTTGCTCAAGCACCCAAGCAGCGCTAGTTTAAAAATACTTTAGCCTCATTATTGATTTTGATAAAGTTCCTACATGAATGTAAGACATTAAGATAATGTAAAAGCAATTACCAAGAACAACCATTATTTTCAATCAACATTTACCTAACAACGTTTCTAACTCCAGCGAGAGCCTGCCTCTTGAGGTGGCTTGGGTATAGACTCTACATTAGCCACCATCTTTTTTACTTTTTGTCTTTGCCGCATTTACCTTTTTTACTTTCACCACATTTTCCCTGAGCTTTGCCGCATTTGCCTTTTTTACTTTCGCCACATTTTCCCTGAGCTTTGCCGCATTTGCCTTTTTTACTTTCGCCACATTTTCCCTGAGCTTTGCCGCACTTACCTTTTTTACTTTCAGCCTTAGCTTTTCCACATTTGCCTTTACCTTTGTTTTCAGCAGCTTCTTCAGAAACAGCAGTAACTGCTTTTTCTGCTGTAAACGGGTTAGTTTCAGCTTTAGCAACGTTGCTAGTAAAAACAGAGAATGCTAATAAGCCCATTACCGCAGCTAAACCAGATTTTTTTAGTAGATTCATGACATATTTCCTTTTTTATTTAAGTTGTTAATACCAATACCCGTAGGTTAATGATCAATAAATATAAAATTTCAAAAACAGAGCACTTTATTAATGAGGACAGAGTGCCCGTCATTAAAATAATGCAAGAGTAACTATCAAATAATAGCGAGCTATTAAAATTGAAAGCGACGGTGTTATTAAAAGATTTAGAGTGATCACATATTTATAATATTAGTATTGCTAGAATTAAGCTATCAAATATATTAATTAAATATAGTTACATGGCTTTTTACATAGACCTGTAAATATGACATTAAATTTCATAAAGTGGTTAACTTTATATATTTTACTTTTTCTTGCTTCTGCTAACTATATTGATACTTTTTTACGTTTAGCTGTATCAGCGATAAAACCTTGCCAACTTTTAGCGGCTTTACGCGATTTAGGATCATTCATTGCTTTATTAATCGCTGCATAAGCTTTTTTATATTTTTCTAAGTAAAAATAAGATTCGGCAATACTCATGTAAATACGCCCCTTATTTGTAATACCTAATGCTAATGATTTTACTAATGCAGGAATAGCTTTGGTAAATTGCTCATCTTGTTTTAACAACATACCCTGTTTACGGTAATGCTTTGCATTATTAGTCATTTGGGCTAACTCACCATAATACTTCGCAGCTGTACCAATATGTTGCGCTGCATGCCATGCATTAGCTAACGCTGAAATATTTTTGTCATCACGTTTAATCAAGCCAGAAGCAAGGTGTTTTTCTAATAACTTAGCTGCTTTATAAGGTACTTCAGCAGCAGAATATAAATTTGCTAGCGTTTTAATTTGTGATGCTTTTTCAAGAAATCCTTGTTTATAAGCTAAATCTAACGTTTGCACTGCGTTAGCGTAATTTTCTACTAGCAAATAAAACATTGATAACTGTGTCCACCAAGCTTTATTTTCAGGAAAAATCAAAATAACCGTTTCTAATACCTTAATGGCATCTTTGTATTTTTTACGCTCATAATATGAAGTAAGCTTTAAAATATAAGGATTTTGGTTAGGTTTATCACCAAAGGCCGTAATAGCCTTATCTGCGGGTACAATCATGCTATCTAATCGTTTTAATTCATAGTTGGCTTGAGATATTTTCACCCAGGTATTACCATCATCTTTACCTGTAAATGCCATCCATGCATAATAATGGGATAAGGCGCCTGTATAATTTTTAGTTTGCATTTGCAAATCAGCCAGTAACTTTAAGGCCTCCCCGTGGTCAACTTCATTTAAGATGTCAGGTTTTACTGCTTTCTTTAAATACTTAATCGCTTCTTGTTCATTATCACCTTTAGTGGCATACATAACCGCAATAAAGCGTGCCACATAAGCTTGGTCATAATCTTTGTTCGTTCTAATGTTTTTTAAGATGATTAATGCACCGTCAATATCGTCAGCAGTATAGGCTTCAAACGCTTTTTGTACTTTTTTACCTACCGATTGACCCACCAGTTTTGTTGGTCGTTTCTTTTTCTCTGTTTTATTCACACCCGCAGCTTGTACGCTATCAGTTAAAAATACTTGAACAACTAAAAGCGAAGCAATGATAGCGAATGAAATTAACACTTTCTTAAGAGCAACATACTGAATAGGAACATGTATAAAAGTAGGTGGTTGAAAAATTCTTAGCATTAGCATTAACCCCCATCCATTTTAAAATCTAATTGAACGGTTAAATTTGTTTGTTTCATCGCCTTGCCATTAACAACCTTTGGTTTGTATTTCCACTTTCTAAGTGCGCGTTTGGCTTCTTTGCCAAACACACGTCTAGGTTTAGCTTCGATGATGTTAACGTCTTCAACACCACCAATTTCATTGATAGTAAAAGACAGCTTAACCCAGCCTTCTTTGCCATCACGGGCTGCTTGAATAGGGTATTTAGGTTCTATTCGAACAATGGGTGTAGCTTCACCGTCACGGCTAAAACCAGCACCAGGTGCTGATAAACCAGTCGACATACCAGACAATTGAACACCTGGCATGTTAAATTGTAATCCACCGGTGTCATTACTCATTTCTGGTTCAGGCGCCAGTTGCTTTGGTGGTGTTTTAGGTGGCGGTGGTGGTGGTGGCGGTACACGTTGGCGAGTTTCAGTAGAAGATTTTGGCGGTGTAGTATTCACCTCAACAATTATATTTTCCTGCACTTCATTTTTACTTCTATCATTTGAAGAAACAAGAAAAGCCATAAAAGCAAATAAACCAAAGGTAACCAAGGCACCGAGTAATATTGAGACTAAAAAGCGTGCCATAACCTACCCCTTAGCAGCAGCAATTGATATCCTAAGATCACTTCCTGCTTTTTTAATTGCATCCATAACGCTAACCACAACGCCATGTTTAGCGTCTTTGTCTGCTTGAATAATAACAACCTCTGTAGGTTGTTCAGCAAGTAATTTTTCAATTCTTGCGCCAACACGTTCAATGTCAACACGACCCTTATCTAACCATATTTCACCATTACCTTTAATGGCGATGAAAATATTCGCATTTTTTTGTTTGGTTTGTTGTGCTGCTTTAGGCTTATTTACTTCAATACCCGCTTCTTTAACAAAGGACGTGGTTACGATGAAAAAAATCAGCATGATAAAGACGATGTCGAGCATCGGTGTCATATCAATCACTGCTTCTTCGCTCTCTCGAATTTTTTTACGTGCCATGAAAATATCTCTCTAGTGATGCGGTAAACTGTCTACCAGTTTAGCTTTTGCTAGTTTAATTTGAGTGTCTAGCCTTGAACTAAAAAACACGCCTGATAATGCAGCGATCATGCCCGCCATAGTTGGAATAGTTGCCTGCGATATACCTGCAGCCATTAAACGCGGGTTACCTGTACCTTGCTGTGCCATTGTTTCAAATACGCCAATCATGCCGGTTACTGTTCCCAGCAAACCAATTAATGGGCACATTGCCACCAGTGTTTTAATAGTGAACATGCGCTGTTCAAGCAGCGCATTTGCTTCGGAAATCCAAGTTTCTCTAATTCGGTGTGCATACCAAGACGTAGTGTCAGTGCGTGCAGCCCAACGAGCAACAATATCGTTTTTCATTACGGGGTAGGTCGATGATAAAAACCAAAAACGTTCAATCATCATTACCCACATCAGTAAAAGTGCAAAAGCGACAACATAAAGTACATTACCACCAGTTGCAATAAAACCCCTGACAGATTCCCAAAGCTCTATCAGGAATAACATTATTTAAGCTCCTTCTCAGCAATTGCCGCAATTAAACCTGCACTTTGCTCGTCTAATTTCTGTAATATGCCCTTAGCTTTACTAGCAACAACAGCATGGATAAGAATAAGGGGTAATGCACAAATTAAACCTAATGCGGTTGTAACGAGTGCCAAAGAAATATTACCAGCCATAATTTTTGGATCACCCGTACCATATAGTGTAATGGTTTGAAAAGTCATAATCATACCAACAACCGTACCTAACAAACCCATTAACGGAGCAATGGCAGCAAACATTTTAACAAGGTTAACACCGCGATCTACTTTGGGTGTTTCGCGTAAAATACCTTCATCAAGTTTAAGCTCTAATGTTTCAGCATCAACATTTTTATTGTCATAATAAATATTAAGTAAACGACCTAATGGGTTGTTCTCGTTTGGTGTTTCAAGGTTTTTTTCTTGTGCTTTTATTTTAGCGCTCATGCTGCCTAAAACAATTAACCGTTCACATGCAATAATACAACCAAGGATAAATAAAAGAGTAATCGCATAACCAACCTCTTTACCTTCGTGGAAAAACTCTATAATCGTTTTTTTACGTGTTTCAAGTGATAAAATACCACCACGTGACGGATCAAGATAAACAGCAGCATAACCTGAGTCACTAATAAAAAAGTTCGACGCTGTTTCAGCAATGTAATCTGCGGGTTGTTTAGGTAAAGGTTGAACTTGGTTAACTTCATCGTTATACGTTAAATAACCATGCGTTGACACTAAATTAAAAGTACCGATACGCGTTATTATTTCCGTTGATTTAGTACCATCTAAGTTGATTACCTCAGCAGTAAATTTTGAAATTTTACCTGATTCAGTCATTTCTGTTTGCAGGGCAAACCATAAATCCTCAAGATCAGCTAGAGCAGGGATTGCTTTTGCATTAGCAATGCGATTTAACGCTTCACCGCGCTCAGGGTATTCAGCACTTACAATTGAAGTAGTAATTTGGCCGTAGGCATTTGCAGCAGCGGCTCGAGAAACACCAAACATTTCACCTAAAGTACCTGTCGCATTTTTTAGTGCAACTTCTTTTTGTGATAACGCAATTTCATTCGCCGCATATTCTTTAGTTAACCGTTTATTACGTGCTTCTTGGTTCTTTAATTCTTTTTTTGCTTGGTTTAATAAAGCTTGCTTGTTGCTACGTGCAGATAAAAACTCTGCTTCGCGTTTTTTATCAAGTTTCGCTTCAGAAATACGATCAGCTTTAACTTGGTTTAGTAAATCATCTAATTGATTTGCTTGCGTTGTGGTCATTAAACCAGCGGTAATTGTTGCTGCTAGCAATACAAAATTAATAACGTTCTTCATTATTTTGCTCCTGCTGCAAATACGGGTAATTTAGTTAAATCCATTGGCAACTGTTTACGCGCCATAGCAATAGCATCTTTGATGGGCTTTAAGTATTCATCACCTAATTCTTCCCATGATCGGCTCTGATTATTCCATAACCACGAACGTTTACCGTCAAGTGATTGAGCAACAAAAGCGATACGCCCCATGTGAACGAAGTCTGCGGTTAAAATAGTGCCATTAAAATCCATTTCTGCTTGGTAGGCATCAAAAACAGTACCGTAACCCGCTTCAATTTCATACGCTTCAAGCACTAACCGAAACTGTTCTGAAGTGGTTACATTTGAATTAGACATAACGTCACGCAAATTAGCGACACGATTTTTACGGCGTTCAATGTTCATTGGTACATCAAGCGCAATAAATGTATCTAAGGTATCGATCATTTTTTCCATCAAAGGTACAACACCTTGTTTAATTTTATCAATACCGTCTATTTGTGTTTGCAGCGAAGTAATATTTTCTTGTTGATCATCAACCATACGCTGTACATGATCGTTATAACCACGAAGCACATCTGCTTCATCGACTGTATTACGGTATTCAGCAAGAATATCTTGCGTTTTCTCGTATATTGCATTGATTTTAGCTTGAGAGTTAGCTGATTGCTTGAATATATTCGCTTCGGCGTTTTGAAGCGCTGTTAATTGGTTAGCGCTGGTAATATTGCTGACCGCTAATGCCAATACACTAACCATTGCTGTAGCGGCGAGGTTTTTTTTACTTACTTTGAACATAATCCTTTTTTCCATTGCTATTTATACGTGTGATCACAAAATAGTTTGTTATCACACGTATAAAAATCTATCAGTTTTACTTGTCACAACAAAAGTAACAAACACAATAAACAGATCAATTTTTGATGTAGGCATAATTGCAAATGATTATCATTCTGTCAATATAAGAGTACCTTAAAGTTAACTGAATTTAACTGTTTTTTTACTCCACTTAACGTTGAAACCTTTTAATTAAAAGGTGTATTTACCCGCTAAATAGAAAGTTCGACCGTACGAATCAACATAACGAGGATCATAACCAACTTGATGCCCTGCACCACCTGAACGTAAACTCAAATCAGGTTGAATATTAAACACGTTATTAATACCAAAAGTAAAAGAGGCATTGTTCGTTATATTATACTTACTTTGGTAGTCTACTTTGCTATACGAGGAAATAGTTAACTGAACATCTGCACAGTCACCAAAAGCATCAACTTGAGTCACAGTACAGCTAGCAATACTTTGAAGTTGATCTTCATAACCCGATTTATAATTTAACGTTAAATTATGATAAAAGTTACCTTGCTCTAGACCAAAAGACACTTGGCTAATAAGACGAAAGGTAACTGCATTATTATCTCCAAATCGCCCCATACTCGTAATCCAGTCATCTGTTGTGCCTGGACGAGTGTAGGTGCTTTCTATCATATAAGTACCCGTCCAATCAATATAGAATGAACCGAATGATACATCAGTTGAGTGGTTGAAATGCCAATCGATACCAGATTTTTTAGATTCACCAACATTCACTGATGCTTGTAAAATAGCTAACTCATTAATACCTGTTGCCGTGTTAGTTTTAAAGGTGAAAAGGTCATAATATTTAGTGGGTTCAGCAAAAACTTGAGCTTCTGTTAATGAGGTTACAACATCTTTCATATTTACAGCCCAATAATCTAAACCAAAGCTAAATGCATTATTTGCTGCAAAAACAAAACCTAAAGCATATTGCTCTGAAGTTTCAGACTTTACATTAGGATTACCTTGTGAAAATACATTGTATTGCTGTGAACCTGATTTACACCATGACTCTTTAAGATCGCCCGTGCCTTCAAATGGACAAGCATAATTACCACCCGTTACACCATATTCAGCTCTAGGTTGTCCAATAGCCAGCATTGAAGGTGCTTTAAAGCCCGTACCATAAGATGCACGAACTAATAAATTTTCTGTTGCTTGCCATTTAGTGTTTAACTTGTAAGTAACGTCATTGTCACTGTCGTTAACTTTACCACCGTTTAGGTCGTCATTGACTGCACCCACATTATCGTAACGTACAGCAGCCGTTACCTCTAAGTCATCAGTTACTGGCATATACAATTCAGCAAAAGCACCAAAAGTATCGCGA
>Ga0209826_1000670_pt1 | contig 24357 bp, 20 predicted proteins | sample GOMGulsemesocosm_5_FD_184637 | JGI IMG/M metagenome (GOLD analysis project Ga0209826, IMG submission 184637) | Methane-oxidizing microbial communities from mesocosms in the Gulf of Mexico - GOM15C Gulf of Mexico (SPAdes) (version 2) | ecosystem: Environmental > Aquatic > Marine > Cold seeps... | reverse complement strand
GCATCAAGAGATTGATATTGCTCAAGTGCAATTAGAATTAGTCGATATTTTTCATTTCGGTTTAAGTTTACGTTTAATGACAGGTAACAGTGTTGAGCAAATATCACGCACACTTGCTAAAGAACTTCATCAAGGTACAGCCGAGAATGACTTTAAAGTTGCATTAGAAAACCTTGCATCGAGTGCTGTAACTCATAAAACGTTTGACGCTAAAGCATTGGCTGATTGCATGTCATTAATGAATATGGATTTAGATGAATTATTTCGTCAATATGTTGGTAAAAACACCTTAAACTTTTTCCGTCAAGATCATGGTTATAAAGATGGTAGTTATATCAAAATTTGGCATGGCGAAGAAGATAACGAAGTGCTAGCTAACTTAGTTAATACACTTGATGCTGGCGCAGATGATTTTCAACAACAATTATATGCGGCTTTAAAAGAGAAATATCCTAATTAAAAACAAGTAGCGAGTTATTAGCCGCGAGCTTCGAATACAGATAACAAATAGCAATGAGTTTATAGTCACTTGTTTCGAAAGCGCCTTACTGCAAGCTATAGCAGTAAACCCACTACACGCATAAAACAACTCGCGATTCGAAACTTAATACTCGCTACTACTCATCTTTGGCACAAATTCTGCTTAATCAACATTAAGTTATCGCTTTACCCACAATAGTGAGTAAAGCGTCAAGAATTTGAATTTCCGGAGATGTTTATGGAACTTATTTTATTTGCTTTAATCAGCCTTATTGTCATTGTTGGTGTTTTAGCAAGCCGTTTAAATGACAATAGTTTTCCTTTCCCTTTTGACAGCAAATCATCAGTTTTTACTCCAGCAGAAAAGAACTTTCAAAACTTGCTTGAGCAAGCGATGGGGAATAAATACCGTATTATCAATAGAGTAAAGTTAGCTGATATTGTTACTATTCGTAATGGTGTTTCTAATCGAGCTAGCCAAAGCGCGTCAACAAATGCCGAAGGGAAATATCTAGACTTTGTTATTTGTGATCGCAATTCCATGAAATTACTAGGCGCAATTGACTTAGTTGATACTCAAGGAAAGGGTTATAAAATCAAAAAAGACTGGTTTGTTAGTGGTGCTCTTGAAGCCGCAACCATTCCCCACATTCGTATAAAGGTAAAAGCGAATTACACTTTAGATGAAATTCGCGCTTGTATTAACTCTCGCTTGTTAGGTAATAATTCGCCATTACCTAAAATTAAAGGAAAAATAATCCCTGCGCCTATGGTAAGAGCTCGCTCTAAGAAAGCGGGTGTTTTAAGCCCTACGGCAGCACAAGCCCAGTTATCTCCACAACTATCTGGGCAACTACAGGGGCAAAATGTAGCAGCATTACCTCATTAGTAGATATTTCAAACACGTATAAAAAGGGTATTATTTTCTCACTTGCATTAAAGAGTAGAGAAACAATATCCTTTTTTGCTTCATAATTCTGAAACTCTCCTATTGAAGTGGCTTGGGTATAAAAAGATTTCAAGCTATAATCTTTTCAATTCAACCGATTTAAAGAGAAAGAAATGAAAGCAGGTATTATTGGCGCAATGGAGCCAGAAGTTGCTATTTTAAAAGCTAAACTCGCTAATTGTGAAACTAGCTCACATGCGGGTTATACTTTTTATCAAGGGCAGATAGATAATAATGATGTCGTTATTGTGCAGTCAGGCATTGGTAAAGTTGCGGCGGCTCTAGCAACAGCAATCCTTCTTGATAGATTTACACCTGATTATATTGTGAATACTGGCTCTGCTGGCGGTTTTAATTCTGCACTTAAAGTTGGCGATATTGTCGTTAGTTCAGAAGTTCGTTACCACGATGTTGATGTTACCGCTTTTGGTTATGAGATAGGACAACTTCCTGCAAATCCTGCGGCTTATATTCCCCATGAAACATTAGTAACCGCAGCTAAAGCAGGTATTGATGAACTTGAAAATATTCAAGCAATGGCTGGTCTGATCACCACAGGTGATACCTTTATGACTAAAGATGATGATATTGCTAAAGCTCGAGCGAATTTTCCCACAATGGCTGCCGTAGAAATGGAAGGAGCTGCAATAGCTCAAACCTGCCATCAATTTAACGTACCTTTTGTTATTATTCGTTCACTTTCTGATATTGCTGGAAAAGAATCTCCTACGTCGTTCGATGAATACTTAGAGACAGCGTCTGTTAACTCTTCTAAACTTGTTATTAGCATGCTTAATGCACTTAAAGGCAAAACACTAAATTAAATTATCACTTACTTAGAATAGTAAAATGACTGACTTCAATACACTTTCCTCTTTTAGTTATCAACTTGTGATATTACTGACGGTAATGTTAAGTAAAATGGCTGTTAGTCACTTTATTCTCCATGAGCCTTTACGGTATTTTCAATTTTATTGCCAGAAACTCAGTGACAAAGTTAACAAACCGCAAAATAGCCCGCAACAACAAACCATTGCAGGCTTAGTAGGTATTATTGTTAGCTTGGCTCCTATTGCTGTTATTTTATGGTTGTTTGAGGCCTTCGTCGCTGTTGATTTTTTATGGCAAGCCATACTACTTTATATGGCAATAGGCTCATTTGGGTTAGCACAAGTAAATAAAACGATAGCTCAAGCGCTCGTTTCAAAACAAAATTATTTTGCAAAGCAAACACTCAACTCTTGGGTATTAAGAGAAACAGAGCATTTATCTAGTTTAGGGTTAAGTAAAGCCTGTATTGAAATGAAATTACTACGCACCTTGCAACAAGGGTATACCGTAGCGGTTATTTTTATTATTTTTGGCCCTTTAGTTGCTCTTTGCTTTAGGCTTTTACTAGAAATGCACTACAGTTGGAATAGTAAACTAACAAAATATAATCACTTTGGCCTTTATAGCAAAAACCTTGTAAACCTTATTCAGTGGTTGCCAATAAAAATATTCGCTATTTTATTGCTGTTGACAAGTATAGGAAAAAATTTCATTCTTTTTTGGCGTTTAAGTAAGCCGCTCTTTTTTCAATTGAATAACAACGTTGCTTTATTGCTATTAGCATTGAATTTAGAAATAAAACTTGGTGGTGTTGCTATGTACAATAACCAAGAGAAATTGCGTAAAGTTAGCTTTAATGATTTAGCGAGGCAACCACAAGTTACCGATATCATTCATGCGACTAAAAAGGTAAATCAAATAATTTATATTAGCTTATTTTTTATTATTTCATTAGCCGTTGCCATCGAATTTATTGCAGCCCATACTTAAAATGACTAAGCTTAATATCGTAATTTAAGCTTCTATTCCCCAACCATCATTATAACCAGAAAACTTATTAGCAAGTTGCTCAAAATCTATCTCATGCTTAATCACAGCATCATAACTTGGTATCATTTGAATAGTACAGTCTACATCCCAAACGTTAGGTGTTTCATCTGGGTGTACAATCACAAGAACATCTTTCATATTTTCTTTAATGTACTCTGCCATAGCTTGAGCTTGAGCTTGTTGCTCGAATAATTGGAAAAACACCACGGCATGAGTCACCGTAAGATCTATGCCAGCTTGTTGCATTTCAGCTAACACTTGACCCGTTTCATCAGTAGGAAAATTCATAATTATTCTCTGCTTTGTTGCACATAAAGGTGGTTTATACCAATTGCTATCAGTATTTCAAATGGCCGTATTATAAACAGTGAATAACAACTTGAATAGTTTTTTGAAAAAATTCTTCTTCTCTGCTTAAAAATATTAATTAACTATTTTCTAGTGCTAAATACTTGCGGATACTGCGCTAGCATCATGGCAACAGCTTGTTTTATTCTATCATTCGTTTCAGCACTATTTTCTTTTTCATTAAGATCTAATGGATAAATACTGCGCCACACCGAACGATTTTTTTTAGGATCAATTAAATCTAAAACTAAACTACCATGACTAACTGATGAGTATTTTTTTGCGGTTTGCCAAGTTGTTGCTCGCAAACAATGAACACAAAAATGTACTGCTTCATTATAGTTGGAATAATCACGATATTTACCATTAAAGACATGATAAGTAACAATAACATCTGCTTGTTCTATTTCAGCATAGCTAAACTTTTTATTCGCCATAGTACGTTCAATGGCAATTTCAATGGCATTTCGACGAGTGTCTAATAAATTTTGGCTTTCATTAAAGGCAGCGTTATGATCATAAAAGCCATAGCTTTTTACTGCACTAAAATCAAAGCTGTCATGATAAACAACGCCTGCTGTTTGTTTACTTGCACAAGCGCTGAGAAAAATGAGTAACAAAGAGATAGCGAATACTTTAAACATGCTAATAATAAAATCATAAAATAAAAGAACTTACCTTAGCCTAGCAAGTTCTTTATTAACTATAAAGAGGGTTTATACTCAAAAACTTTAGACTACATTATGGTGTCAATATTTATGTCTTTAAAACTGATTACCTGACCACCAAATTCTTTAGCAAATGCAGTGGCATCTTTTTGCTGACTAAAGCTTGCAAGAGTTTTGCCCATCGCACCTGTTTTTTCTGAGCCAACAACATACCAAGCCGTTTTTGCATCAATAAAATATTTGTCATCAATACTTTCACTTCCCCACGGCATTTTACTCATATCATGCACTAGCATTTGAGCAACATTACGCTTGTTTTCTGGGTCTAAGTAATAGCTAAACATGTCAAGAGTTGAGCAAAATTTGAAAACTTGACTACCTGTTTCTTTGCGAAACACTTCACCTTTAGGGCCATCAAATCGGGTTATTAGCATACCACATAAATGGCATTCGTCACCCGATTCCATCAGCACGGCTTGGTGTAACATTTGTTGTTGCTCCGATTTGTCAGAGCATGACGTTAACGAAGTAACAAGGGTAACAAGAGCAAGAGTTATGGCTAATAGTTTATATGGTTTCATTGTAAGTAGTCTCTATAAATTAACTAAAGTGTTTTTTTCTTAAAAATATAAATAGCTAAGGTTAATGGTAAAACAACCCAAGCAACTAAGGCAGAAATTAATTGTGTTTGCGATAAACTCGCATTAATTGCGACTGCCAATGCGCCATTAACATCACTACTTTCTAATCCTGCTAAGTTAACTAAGCGGAAAATATCTGTTGGGTTTAGCATCATCAACTGAGTTAAACCTTGCTGAGTTACACCGTCTTCAACGCCAACCAATAAAGCAAGCAAGGCTAAATCAAACGCTAAAGCAAATAAAAACCACGTAATTAAAGCAAACCCTGCCGCTTTTGATTTTTCACTGACCGATAGACTGATTAAATAAGCAATGGCGGTAAAACTTAAACCTAATAAAATTGCGCTAAAGATAAATAAACCAAAAGCACGAAGAATATCAGCATTACCAAGTTGAAAATATAGCATCAAAGCCGATGCGCCAAAGCCAAGTATGGTAGCAAGTGCAATAATACCGCCCTGACCAATAAACTTGCCAAGTAATAATTGGCTTTTACTTAATGGATACGTCAGCAACAATAACAAGGTGCCGCTTTCTTGTTCACCAACAAAACTGTCATAACTTAGTAATAAAGCAATAAGCGGAATAAGAAAAACCGCAAGGCTAGCTAAACTCGCCACGGTAGTTGAAAGCGAAGTAACACCAACAGCACCTGACGCTGCAGCGCCAAAATAAGTTAACCCGATAGAAAGCAGCGCAAAAATAAGTGTGATTGAAACTAGCCAGCGATTACGCAGCCCATCATGAAATTCTTTATTGGCAACCGTTAAGATTTGTTTCATTAGCTTTGCCCTCTTTTGCTAACTTGCTGCTCATGCTTAGAAAGAAAGTACTCATACACTTGCTCTAAATTAGCCGACTCTACATGAATATCATCAAGGCCATTTAAGCTAAGCAATTGCTTTAACACGTTTAGTTTCTCATGCTCAGGCACCATTAAAGTACTCTGACAAGCCTCGGTTAAAAAGCTCTTTAGCTTTGAGTCTTGAGCAACCATAGCATCTAAACCCTCTTTTTTTGAAAAAATAGGCTTGATAACAACGGGTAAAGCCGCTTGCTGGCGTAGTTCTGTTAAAGTACCCATTGCTAATAGTTTTCCTGAAGATAAAATCATCGCCCGATCAATATGTTGCTCAACTCCCGGTAAAACGTGCGAGCATAAAATAACACTTGAGCCGTTAGATTTGAGTTGGTCGACAGTTTTATAAAAATCCCGAGTGGCAATAGGGTCTAAACCGACTGTTGGCTCATCTAGCAATAATAACTTCGGCTCACCAATAAAGGCTTGCGCTAAACCAAGACGTTGACGCATCCCTTTTGAGTAAGTTTTTACTTGTCGTTTCATCGCGAAAGTAATGCCGACTTGTTCCAATAAATTTATAGCTTGTTTCTTAGCTTCACTGTTAGAAAAGCCTTTAAGTTTAGTGAAGTAAGTCAATACTTCCAAACCGGTCAACTGCTCATAAAAACTCACATTTTCAGGTAAATACCCTATTTTACTACGACAATGCCAAGCCTCTTTTGAGTCTGGCGCCATACCCATCACTTCAACCTTGCCTGACGATGGTGTAATCACCCCAAGGATCAGTTTCATCATGGTGGTTTTACCTGCACCATTATGACCAAATAAACCGAGCACTTCTCCTTCATTTAGCGACATAGTCATAGCACTTAGCGCTGATAATTTATCATAAGTTTTTCCTGCCTCGACTAATGAGACTAACGGGGTATTCATCATTTTTTTTCATCCGAATAAGTGAGTGAAAAGTGAGGAGTCATTAACGGGTAACTATCTTTCACTCCAGGAGGTTTTAACACTGGAAATTGCTTTTGTACCCAACGTAAAATTAAAATTGCCGGACTGTCCATGATCATTTTCATTTCTGGATACTGCCATACTAATTTATCTATGCCATCATTGGGTTCGAAAATAGCATCACCTATACCGTCATTATTCATATCCCAACCAAGGTAATTACTCCAATAATTGCCACGTTCGTCTTTACTCCACTCTTGCTTTTTATTAGAAACATACTTCACTTGTGTCGGATTATTGATAAAACTATTACCATAAATTTTTATATTTTCGGAGCCAGCCGTTAAATGAATACCAATCTCTGCTGTATCAACAATATTACCTTCAAGGGTGTTATAACCTGAATTATAAACAAACAAACCTTTACCATCACGACCTAACACTTTGTTTTCTGGCTTAGTCCAAACATTTTTAATATGATTATTGGTAAAGGTTGATTGCGTGATGAAATTTAATAAAAAGCCATAATCTTCGCTGTCAGTGGTTTTATTGCCAACAATGGTCAAGCGCCTTGAACTCATTAACGCATAACCTGCTCGTGTACTGTAAGCAGTATTATCTTTAACGGTATTATCGTAAGAATACATATAGTGAATACCGTAGCGAAGATGATGCATAGTATTTGCTTCTATTACGTTATTTTGACTAGAAATAACATAAATTCCATCACGGGTTTTAAACGTTTCATTTTGATAAACATGGCTATGAGTCACATTGGCCACTTGAATTCCATTGCCCCGATCAGCTGAGCGTAAGGCTAAGTTGCCTTCAACCGAATTATTGAAAATTTTAGCCTTAGTGACATGGTTTAACCAAATACCAAAACCATCTCCTGATAGGATATTATTTTTGATAATGAGATCTGTAGCTCTTTCATTATCAACTTTTTCATTCGAATAAATACCAGAACTCTGCTCAGTAAGATCATCTCCCCAGTTGATAATATTAAGGTTTTCTATAGTAATATGAGAGTTTTTCAATACCAGCGCGTGGCCTTTACCTTGAGCGTCAATAATAGTTTTTTCATCGCCATGATGATTACCGCGTAGTGTAATTTGTTTATTAATAACAAAATTACCAAAATAACGACCCGCATTTAAAACAATAACGTCACCATCATGACTAGCATCAAGAACTTGCTGTAGGTCATCGCTTGCTGATAATTGTATCTCTTGTGCTGTAGCCGACTGTAAAACGGCATATAAAATCAATAAAACCGAAAAAATTAATTTAAACATTGCTATAAAATATTGACTCAAACTTAAAGTAAAAAAAGCATAACACTTTTAGAGGTTTTGCTCTTGATCTTGAATAAATAAAGTTACATGGCTATGTAGATAACTCATAATTTCGTTGCAAACGTCATCTTCGAAGTTTCTGATCGAAGATCCATTACCTTTTAAACACTGGATCTAGGTGAATGTGACATCCGTATAGCGTAGTCCAACAAAGGGGCAATAAATTACCCCCTACAATTGATATAACGTTTTTCCTGAACGAAGTGCAAATTTTCACTGTTTGGCATGTTATATTGCTAATTGACGAGATTAAGCTAAAGTTTTCTTTGTATATGCCGATGTTGTGTTATCTATTAGATTTTTGAACTAATAGTAATAAAAATTATATATTTTTCAAATTAGTACTAATCTAAAGGAATTATTATGAAAAAAATAGCTATTAGAACCATTGCTAAACCATTACTTTTTAACGTGTTGGTTTTAACTGCCATGACCAGTGCAAATGCAGCAACAGGAACCTTTGCAGTAGCCTTCAATACTGTTGCCGACGTTAGTATTATTGAAGTACAGCCACTTTCTTTTGGTGCAAATATGTTTATTACCAGTGGTGGCGTTTGTACTTTAAATGCAGCAACCCCTTTAGCTTCTACCATGCAGTCTGATGAGTCAACATTAACAGGTAACAACTATGGAGACATAACAGGTAGTGGTTGCGTTACTACCCTAGCAGGTATTAATGGTAATCAAGGTGGTTATTATAGACTAACAGGTGTGAGTGGTATTGCTGTAAAAGTTACTGTTAATCCTGCCACTAATGCAGACTTCGGTTTTGTACCTGCTGGTTGCATTAATAACCATGATGGCACTGCAACAGCTAATTCTGATAGTTGTGATATTTTTGCATCGGGTGTACAGCTTTCTGCTACTCTAGCCAATTCAACAGAGGGAGGAGGTAGTGGAGTTGACACTCAATTAATGCTTGCGGTTGGTGGTGAAATAACCATAAATCAAGAATTAACACCAGGAACAGCTTATACACAAAATTTTACTATTGATGTTACTTATTAAATTTTTTTAATAAGCTTAGCTCTAATGTTGCTTAGTACAAGCCAACCACTACACTTATTACCTGTGATACTTATGGTTGGCTCTCTACCAAAACGTTATATTTATTTACATTAAATCAATATATTAATTCAATAGCTTTCTCTTTCACCTCAAAAAATAATAAAATCACCAAAACCAATACAATCATTCGATCAATATCATTGGCATCGTCATTGCATTGTTTTATTGATAACAAAAAACAATGTCATTACTTGCCATTCTAAAGGTTTATTGAATGAAAAAAGCATTATTAATACTGATCCTATTTTCAATAGGTAATTGTCATATGAGCTATGCTGTTAGTCTAACGAGTTATCGTATTTATTTAGACAAAAATTTGCGAACCGAATCTTTTGTCATTTTTAATAGAGAATTACAAACAGAAGATTGTCGGCTCTCCTTTTATGATTTTCCTTTCGATAAAGCAAGTAATATGGGGAAAAGAATCACTGGTATAGCGCCTAAGAAGAGTGCCACAAGCCTAGTTCGTTTTTCGCCGAAAAAATTTCAAATAAAAGGAGGCTCTAGTCAAACCGTAAGGTTTTCATTAAGGCGAAAAGCCAATATGCCAGTAAGCGAATACCATTCATATTTAAGTATTAATTGTGGAAAAATCACGGATAACAGAACTAATAGGGCTAATACAAGTATAATTTCACTCTCTCCACGATTAGTTCACAATATACCTGTTATCGCCAGAACAGGGGAGTTATCCGCATCAATAAATTTTAGTGATATACGCATTGATAAAAATGGAAAATTAGCATTTAAATTAAATCGTTCGGGTAATCGATCTGTTTATGGTGTGATTGAAATTATTAACAAAGACAGTGGTAAAGTCATCAATTATTTGCAAGGTATTTCTATTTATGTTCAATCTGATTATCGAGAATTTGACTTCTCTTTACCCAAAGGTGTTGATATAAATTCTCTTTATATTCGCTTTAAAGAAGACAGCCGATATGGTGGTAGTATCACTATCAACCATGATGTAAAACTTTAAGTTTTGTTTTTTGGCTTTGTCTTTTTGATTTGAATAACAAACATAAATGGTTAGCTATCTCACTATGACTATAAGTACTATAACTATGATTAAAAATATCCATATTTTAACATCTTTTATGATACTTATGCTGAGTGTAATAACACCCAGCGTTGCCAGTGACTTAACTAAAGTTCGTATCAATAGTGATAACATTCTCCTTTTGGATACCTTTTTAGACAACCAACCACTTATTGCCGCATTAGATGCTTATGTTGTTAATGATGAATTGATGATAGCTGTCGAACCTTTATTTGACAGCCTCGCATTACGATATATCAGAGAGAAAGGTTTATTACGAATTTGGAAAGATCAAAACATTATTGATTTTAAACTATCCAATAAAGCTTCATCAGGTCATTGGGCTGATGATGGATTCTACCTTTACGTTGATCACAACACGTTAAGTCAACTATTTGACGTAACAATGAGCTATAGCAGCTCAACTTTAAAACTAGAGATTAGTACGGATAGTTTTCATTTTCCAAACCAAAAACTCGAAAAATTGTCCTACCTGCGCCTAATGGAACAATCTTCAACGAGGGCTGGTAGAAGAACAATTGACGGAACTAACCTACTTGCTGATCAATACCGTTTATTTACATTACCTCATGGCTCTTTTTCATTAAATACTAGCGTTGATAAATCAAGTGTTAACGATAACAAAGAGACATCCTTGAATTACAGCGTACAAACCGTATCAGATTTTCTTTATCACTCTGTAAATTTAACTGTCACAGACTATAAAGCAGGAGAAGCAACGGGTAGGCTTAATTTTTCACGTTATAAAAGTTTGCCTGATGAGTTAATTGTTGGAGCCTTTGATAAATACAGCTTTGGCGACATTAATAGTATTTCTGACAATTTAACCAGTAACACACAATCTGGCCTTGGCTTTATTTTTACACGTGCACCTGAGCAATATCGCACTAAAAATGTTGGCACAACCATAACCGAAGTAGCCAGACCCGGCTGGGATGCCGAGCTTTATCGAAATGGTCAATTTATCGAAATAAAAAAAGTACCGCTAGATGGCAACTTGGTATTTGAAGATGTAAAAACTGAATATGGTAGCAACCGTTATGAAATTAAACTTTACGGGCCTTTTGGTGAAAAAGAAGTACGTAACCAGTATTTAACCCTAGACAAAAATGCGCTTTCTGAAGGTGAAGTTGCTTACAGCTTTTATGGTTTAGATGATGCTTCGCGATTAATAAACAACAAAAGCCCAGATAGCTTTGAAATAAAAAGTGCTGGGGCCTCCTTCAGTTATGGTATTACTGATAATTGGCTTATGGGTTTGAATTATTCATCAAGAGAAAGTGACAGCAAGCAAAATGAGCAACTATTAACCTTAAAAAACTCACTTGCCTTTCCGGGGTTACTTTTTAACAATGAAATTTCGGTGCAACAAGACCAAGGCTATGCACAAATAAGTAGTTTAAGCGGCAATGCGTTTGGACAAGACACTTTTAATCTCATTTTCGAATCCTCTGATGATTACCAAAGTGATCGAATTAATTCCGCTGGCATTGAGCGACAATATGCCGATTTATCATATAGTGGCAGCTTTAGTCTTTGGCACTACAGTTTAGGTGCGAGTTATTTAAACAGAGACAATGATAAAAGTTGGCAAGCACGAAATACTACATCGAAAAGTATTGCTGGCATTAATTTTAGTAATAGCCTCTTTTACACTCAGAACATTTTTGACAACAATACTGCCACGTCTTGGAATGGTACTCTTGTGGCTGCAGGCTCATTAACGCCAGCAATAAGAATGAGCGCAGCTGTTGATTACCGTCCAGATCAAAGTAACCTTATACAAAGTACATCTGTTACCTTAGCTTGGCACGATAAATTTGATTTTTACCACAATTTACGTGGCGTTTATAATTTACAACAGCCAACAAATAAATGGCGGGTAAACTATAATTTAAGCTGGAATAGCGACAAGTTTCAGCTTCAGTTAGCAACCAACTATGATAAAAATTCTAACTGGAGTGTCGGTTTAGGTATTCGCTTTTTTCTTGGCTATGACCACCATAATCAAAAAGTTATTTTTTCTAATCAACTCTCTTCTAATTCAGCAACATTAAGTAGCTACAGTTACCTTGATCGAAACCCAAATGGCTGGCGAGATGAAGGTGACTGGGATTTAGCAGGTGTAAAATTCACTGGCGTTCCGGCTTGGGATAAACTTGAAAGCGGAGAAAATGGTCGAGCAATATTACCGGGTGTCAGCACAAACATACCTTTTAAATTCAATGCAAAATGGGAGTATGGTACCAAAGCAGTCGCTGATAATTTTTTAATTTACACTCATCCAGGTGCTTATATTGATGTAAACATGCCCTTTTACGTAACTACTGATTTTTCTGGCTTTATTTTTAAAATTAATTACTACAAAGAACAGTTTCCCTTAACTGGCGTACTAATTGAATTGTTAAACAATAAAAATGAGGTTATTGGTATTACTTCAAGTGATGTTGATGGATATTATCAATTTTCAAATCTAACGCCTGGTAGTTATAAAATTAAAATAACACCAGAATACTTAGAACAAAGTGGCTACACTAGCAATACTGTTGGCTATCAATTTAACACACCAGCCATTGGAGGTATTATTGATCTCCCTGCGATTATCATCAAAAAGTTACCGACAAACCAGCAGAAATCAGCCGAATCAATTATCAATGTTGATGTTAATACGTTAAGTAGCGAGGCAAATGTTTGGCTTGATTCCGACAATCAAAATTATGGCAAAGTATATAGCCTAACCTCTTCAGGAAACTATTCGACACAACAAAAAACATTTGAACCCGATAAACTAGCGAATCCTCCAACAATAAGAACCGCTCTACCTGCTCACCCAATAAGCAGAGAACAATTACCAACACAACCTGTTATAAGAACAAGTTTACCATCAACATCAATTGCAAGCGCTCAACACCCTGTTCAACCTATCACCAGAAGCGAATTACCAATACAGCCAGCTATGAGAGCAAGCTTACCTCCAGCACCAATTACAAGTGCCCAACGCTTTGTTCAACCTATCACAAGAAGCGAATTACCAATACAACCCGTTGTTAGGCAGTTTTTACCAAAACCACCACAAATAAGATCTGTATTACCCATTGAATTAGTTACTGAGAAACAAGTAGATAATAGTAACGATACCCAAACAACTGAGCTAGATAATGTAATAGAAAAAGTTGATGATGGTGAAATCCTCCCCCTTAAAACGAAGAGTCAGTCTAAAGCATTACCATCGAAGAGTAATGCTTCATTAACACTACAATTAGGTGTTTTCTCAACTGAAACAGCAGCAAAGAAAATGTTAAGCCAACTTAAAAACATATCAAATAACGCTTATATTTATCAAGATATTAGTGCCAGTAAGTCGTTGTTTAGGGTATTCGTCGGTAAGTTTGCGGATCATCAACAAGCAAGCTCATATAGGAAAAATAATATACCTCAGTCCATCGGTTCTTTTATTCGTCCACTTCCCGTACAGCAAACAGAAAATGAGCATAACGCCACGTCACAACAAGGTTATGTTATTCAGTTTATTTCAGGACAAAATAAGTTAAAAATACGAGCAAGTGCCGACTCAATCACGAGTATTGATAAGTTATTTTTCGCAGAAAAACAAATTAAGAATAAAGTTTGGTATTGTTTAATAAGCCAAACTTTTATCAACAAAGATCTCGCCCAAAAATACTTAGATGCTTCAGGTCTATCAGCATCTGCATGGCTAGTTAAGAAAACTAACTTTGATAATATAATAGCGTTGAACAACTGATGAGAAAATCAATTAAAAACACCGCCAGATTAAGTAAAAAATTAGTTTTATTACTGGGCGGAATATTAATTTATTCTTTATCAGCTTTTGCTGCGATCACCCCCTATATAGTTGAAACAAAAACCTTATTTTTTGGCAATATTATCTTTATACCTGGTTCATGTTTAATGGTTTATGATACTCAAGTCATTAATAATTTAACCTCATCTACTATTTGCACCAATAGCACAGGTACCGCAGGAACATACCAAATATTTGCAAACCCAAACAAACAAGTACAAATAAAAATCAAATCTCATGGAGACACTGGCAATGGCATCATTTACGTACCTAATGGTGAATTAGTTAGCGATTTTGAAAGTGCTCTTATTATTGCAGACACCACCAAAACAATTAATAGTGGTACATCAGGCATAATAGACATAACCATTGGTGGTCGGCTAACAATTAACAGTATGATCGCATCATCCGCTTCTTATGGTGAATTGTTTGAAATAGAGTTTACTGAGTTATAGATCTGCTACTAATAATATTAAAAAACAAAATATAGGGAGCACAGGTTACATACTATCCGCTATAATGAAGACACATAATTTATAGTTTTGATTGATATATACATGATTGAGTTTAAAGAAATTGAGAATGCTATTTCCGCTCACACTGCGTGGTTAAAGAATATTAAAACAGCTGTTGCTGTATCCACTATGAGCGAGAAAAGTTCAAATAGTGAACAAAGCATAAAAACAATTACAAAAATAGATGCTGATGATAAATGTACTTTTGGAAAGTGGTTATATGAAACCATTGATCCTGAACTCAAAAGTCATATTCATTATGAAAAAACGGTAACTTTACATGCTCAATTCCACCATCAAGCTGCAAACATATTGTCACTTGCTCTTAAAGGTCAAAAATCCCAAGCAAGCTCATTAATTTCAAGTAATTCTGATTTTATTCAATGCTCTGAAGAATTAATAGCAATATTAGAAAGTTGGAAAAATGATTTATAAAAAGCTCAATATCTCGCAATATTGAGCTTTTTAAAATGTATGCCTTTTGCTTAAAATTCAATTCTAAATGAACGGGATTTAGGCAAAGCTGTCAAAATATGAACCCCTGAGCATATGTTCTATATATAATGGGGCGAATATTGATGACAATAAAGCATAAATTATGTTCATGAAGAATTTATGCTTCAACAAACATTCTTCCACGCATTTCCATGTGTAGCGCATGACAGAACCAGTTACAGTAATACCATTGAACACCCGGTTTATTGGCAGTAAAAGTAATAGAAGCCGTTGCTTGTGGGCCTATTTCCATTTGAACCCCATGGTTAGTCATACAGAAACCATGGGTTACATCTTCTACTTGATCAAGGTTAGTTACAATAACCGTTACTTCATTACCTAACTTAACATTGAAAGATTCCATGCCGTAGGTTGGCGCAACAGAAGTCATGTAAACACGCACCTTGTTACCGTCACGAATAACTTTATTGTCAGACATCGTATCAACACCGTCACGCTTAGCTTGTGCTAATGTTTCAGCAAAAATTGAATCATCACGCGACCATACTTTATCAGGCTTAACTTTGCTGCGGTGAATAATAGTACCATCATGTGGTTCAGCGAAAGTTGGACCGTCATGCACAAGTTTCATGGTGTCGCCAGAAATATCAATTAATTGATCATTTTCTGGTTTTAATGGACCAACAGGTAAGAATCTATCTTTAGAAAACTTACAAAGAGAAACTAACCATTTGCCATCGGCATCACGAGTTTCACCAGAAGACGTTGAGTTATGACCCGGCTGGTAATGCACATCTAATTTTTGACGAATGTAATTAACTTTTTTACCTTGGTAAGCTTGAATTGCTTCTTCAATATTCCACTTAGCAATTTGGCTATCTAAGAATAAAGTAGTGTAAGCAAAACCATTTTGATCGAATGCAGTATGTAATGGCCCTAAACCTAATTCTGGCTCACCTACAATAGTGTCACGTGGCTTGATTTTATCGTTAAATAACGCATCAAGTTTATCAATAGCAATAATTGAAACCGTTGGAGATAACTTACCATTAGCCATGAAGTACTTACCATCTGGTGAAGTATTCATGCCATGTGGCGATTTAGGTACAGGAATGTAACGAGTTAATTGTGAACCTTTACGACCATCTAATACAGGCACTTTATTACCATTATGATTAGTAAATTTACCAGCTTTAACCGCTGCTTCACAACGAGCTAAATTGAATACAACAACATGATCACGCTCAGCGCCAATCATTTCACCTAAGTTCATACCCATTTCTGAGTTGTAACAAGTAGACGCGAAATATTTACCGTCGTAATCCGCATCGGTGTTGTCTAAGTTACCATCAACCATAACTTGGAAAGCAACTTCCATTTTTTCAGCATCAATAACGCTAAATAATGAGCGATAAGTACTAACATCTTTCATGCTAGCTTTACCGTCATTATTCATTGGAATTTCAAATTCACCATTACAAATAACGTATTTAGTTTGTGGCACTTTTTGAACACGCAAACCATGTACAGCTTGCACATTAGGAATGGTGATCATTTTGTCCACTTTCATTACGTTACAACGAATACGTGCCACACGAGAGTTTGCTTTATCGTTAATGAATACATATTTTCCGTTATAACGACCGTCGGTCATACTCATATGAGGATGATGAGAATCACCCATCATGATGTCTGCACTTTCGCCTTTAATGCGCTTACTTTCGTCGGTTAAGCCCCAACCAGTAGCTGAATCAGTATTAAATACTGGAATACGCATTAATTCACGCATTGATGGAATACCCATAATACGTACTTCACCTGAATGACCACCTGACCAGAAGCCATAGTATTCATCTAATTCGCCAGGATGAACAACAGGACTGTTACCAGCTTCTGTCGCTTTTGCTTTAGCTGTTGCTGCAAACATTGCAGCAGTCATTGGGGCAGCTACAGCTCCAGCACCAATGAGTGCCGTTTTACCGAAAAACTTTCGGCGGTCTTCATTCTCTAACTCGACCTCGTTATTCTTTTGATCATCATTACTCATTGTTATTCTCCATTTTTTAAATTTGTCATCTTTTACTTGGTGTGAATATTTTAGTTTTTAAATAAGCTCACCCACGATTACTACGCTACTTCTTTTATTTTAATTTCTGTTTCTTTGTACTTGGCTTTTTTGTACGCCAACTTCTTAAGTGGTGGACACTTGTCTTCATTAAAATACGTTACTTGGCAATCTAAACAATAATGACATTCACGCATATTGATAACACCATCGGGATCAATTGCTTGAATTTCACATTCTTTAGCACAGGTTTTACAAGGCTGGCCACACTCTGGACGACGACGTAACCAGCTAAATAAACGAATACTATTACTGGTTGAAAGCGCAGCGCCTAATGGACATAAATAACGACAGAAGAACTTACGATTAAAAATATTGATAACCAATAAAACTAAAGCATATAAAACAAACGGCAGTTCACGATCAAATTTCAATAAGAACGTAGTTTTAAAGGGTTCAATTTCAGCAAACTGCTCGGCAAGGGCTAATGACTCCATCGACAAACCAAATAAGGCCAATAAAATTAAATATTTAATTGCCCATAAACGCTCATGCACAGCCCAAGGCAACTCGAACTGTGGAATTTTGATGTAACGAGCAAATATATTCATTAATTCTTGTAGTGCGCCAAAAGGACATAACCAACCACAATATACCGCACGCCCCCATAAAATCATGGTTACCGCTGCAGCGCCCCACAGAATAAAAATAACGGGATCAAGTAAGAATAAATCCCATGAAAAATTAGACATAAAAGCTTGTAAGAAGGTGAAAACATTAACAATTGAAAGCTGCCCTCCCCACGACCAACCAATAAATACCACCGTGATAATCAAAAAGATATGACGGAAGTTGTGCATAAAAGTCGGATGGCGCACTAAAATATCTTGAAAAAATAAACTCATCACTACCATAACGAGCAAGACTATTAAAATAATGACTTCAGCGTCTTTCTCTTTCCACACCTGTTGAGCAAGTGATAACTCAGGCTCAGGCATAATCAGTGGTGGGCGATCGACATATTGGTCTAAGGTGTGATAATCCGCCTTAAAGCTAGTAAATATACTTTCTAATGGCCCTGTTTGACGACGAACTAATAACTCTAACTGCCAATCTGATGCGGGGTTAAATTCATGATGTTCACGAACAATAAAAATAGATCTTTCTTTAAATTTTGGCGCACCATCAATATAAATGTCGGGCAAACGACTATGATCTAAATCTCTAAAAGCAAAGGCATTACCATTTTGCAATATTTGAATACGATCAAAAATAGCGCCGCGCACATAACCTGAGCCTTTAAATGAGTAACCTGTCCCCATTAAAACCATGGCATGTTCACCCGTTTTTAATGTTGACATTAAATAGTCATATTCACTGTCACCAAGTAAATTACGTCCAATGGTAGGAATATCCACTTGCGCAAAGAATATTTCAGCAAACATGTCTTGTTTTTGTTCTGCGCTCGCTTCATCTACATGTTCAGCTTCTGTACCAACAAAAGCATCATCAATTGTTTTTCTATTGAGATATAATTTTCGAATAGCACCATTGCCCGTTAGGGCTGTCCAATCAGCAGCTTCAAAAACATCCGCATGAATAGTACCCATTGGCTGAATAGGTTCTCGGCTAATACTGATAATACCAAGCGATTGAGCAGCTAGCTTTGCAGCTTTAACAATAGCAACATTCATAACCATTACCGTCACTGTTGCGCCAGAAAGGCCATCAATATGTATAACGCCTTCGGTTTTATTGCCACCAACTTTTAAGCGTTCTCGAACATTCAAACCGTTATATTGATCTGTAAAGGCATGCAATTTAGACTCAGGAATACCAGCTAAAATAATTGGCTCATGGTGTTCTAATACTTTTGCAGCTAAATAAACTCCCTCAACGTCAATAGCGACTAACATGTTTACTGGCTCACCTGAATAAGCAGGAATTCTCGCTAAATCATTGGTTTCAAAGGCGTAGCCTAATACCCCTTTGTTATCTTCAATGTTTCCATAAATGGTCCATATAAGAGGAGCGCCTTCCTTGGCTGAAACTTTTTCAGAAATTTCAGTATGCTGTGGAAAAATCTCTTTTATTAATGGCATTGGATCTTTGGGAGGGCTAACAAATAATGCTTGCGCAGGTAATATAATGCACAAAAACAGCGCCAACGTTTTAGCTGGTACTGATAAATAATTAATTACTGTTTTAAAAAAAGGTGACAACATCAAATAAATTCTTTTTCTTATTAAATTTTGTTCATAGCTATGTAGTTAACTCAGGATTTAGTGATAAACGTCATCTTCGAAGTTTCTGATCGAAGATCCATTGTTTTTTAGACACTGGATCCCCGATTAAAACACCACGGGGATGACGAACCTGAGTCATATGCATAGGACGATTTTTCTATAATAAATACAGCGAACAAAAAACAACCACTGCGACAATATGTCACAGTTTACGCGTTCAATCATTCATCGTTATGATGTAGATCAAGAAACAAGAATGAAATAAGAATCAAAGAAGAGATAAAAATGAGAGAGAACAACAAGGTATAACCATAGTTTTTTTATGGTTAATAAAAGGAAAAAGCCAGTCAATTGACTGGCTTTTCTTTGGATTATTTAAGTTTGCTACTTTTTACTATTTAACACTCACTCTAGCAAATTTACGTTTACCCACTTGATAAACAGCTTCACTACCACTGACAATCACTAAGCTTTTATCAGTAATTTTTTCACCGTCAATTTTAGCTGCTCCTTGCTTGATCATACGATATGCATCTGATGTGCTACCAACTAAACCTGCATCTTTTAATAAATTAGCAATGGCGATTTCACCACCTTCTGGAGTAAGCCCTAGCTCTGGCATTTCATCTGGCATTGCACCTTTTTGAAAACGATTAATAAACTCATCATGTGCCGCTTGAGCTGCGGCTTGATCATGAAAACGCTCAATAAGCTCTTTTGCTAAATCTATTTTCACATCGCGCGGATTTTTACCCTTGTCAATGTCTGTTTTATAACCTTCAATTTCTGCTATTGGTTTAAAGCTTAATAATTCGTAGTAACGCCACATCAACACATCAGAGATTGACATGATTTTTCCAAACATATCCGTTGGGCTATCTGTAATACCAATATAATTCCCTAACGATTTAGACATTTTTTGCACGCCATCTAAACCTTCAAGTAATGGCATCATTAATACTGTTTGCGGGCGTTGTCCTTCTGATTTTTGCAGTTCACGCCCCATCAATAAATTAAACTTTTGATCAGTGCCGCCTAGTTCAACATCAGCTTCAAGTGCGACAGAATCCCACCCTTGCACTAATGGATACATAAACTCATGAATAGCAATTGCTTGTCCATTAGCATAACGTTTTTTAAAGTCATCACGTTCCATCATACGAGCAACCGTTTGACGAGAAGCTAATTTTAACATACCCGCTGCGCCTAGATTCTCCATCCAAGTAGAGTTAAAAGCAACTGTGGTTTTGGCTGGATCTAGTATTTTAAATACTTGTTCTTTATAAGTTTCAGCATTCGCTAAAACATCTTCTTTGGTAAGCGGCTTACGAGTAACATTTTTACCCGTTGGATCACCAATCATGCCCGTAAAGTCACCAATCAAAAAGATAACTTCATGACCTTGCAACTGAAATTGACGTAATTTATTAATTAATACGGTATGACCTAGATGTAAATCTGGTGCCGTGGGATCAAAACCAGCCTTAATTTTTAAAGGTTTACCTGTTTTTAATTTTGCTAATAATTCTTCTTCTACTAAGATTTCTTCTGCACCGCGTTTTAACTCTGCAAACGCTTGACTAACATCGGTCATTTTTAGCTCCACTGGCTAGGTATATATTCATTTCAATAGCCGAATTCTACTCACTTTATCTCTCACATAAAAGGTTAAAAGACAATGTGGCAGTATTTTTTATCAAAATTTTGGTATAGTGCCAGAACAGTTAACGACAGTTATCGTATTTCGATTACCATATAGCAATAAAAGCCCCTGTGAATAAACAACAAATAATACAGCGTCAGTTGAAAAACCTGCATGAAATTTTTCTGCGTATGCGTGAAATTTTTCAGCAGCTCCCAAAAAAGCACCGCATAATCATTGTTTCCATCAGTATGCTAGCGCTATTACTTATGTTAATGCCGAGCAATCAAGAGCTAACAACACAAAGCACTAATAATCAAGGCTTTGAAATAGGTAAACGTTATCAAGTAGCTATGCCGGAATCATCTACAAGCTCTGTCAACATCACCCCTGTTGAAATTACATCACTTAGTAAGTCAAAAACCAAACAACTTACCAGTACCAACAGCATTACAACAACAGTAAATTCACAACAGCAAAGTGACATTTCTTGGCAAAGAGTCAAAGTGCGTAGTGGTGACTCTTTAGCTAGAATTTTTAAACGATTAGGGTTTAGCGCACAAGACACTTATGCGGTTAGTACTGCCAAAGGAAAAGATAGTAAGTTATTAAGAAAAATGAATGTCAATGATACATTGCGCATTGCGAGTAATGCTCAAAAACAAGTAACTGCATTAGAATATCCATTATCAAAAACCGATACACTATTTATCAACCTTGTTGGTGACACTTATCAATCTCATAAAGAAAGTAAGCCAGTCGAAATTCGTCAGGCTTTTGCTCATGGCACTATCAATTCAAATTTTTGGCATGCTGGTACATCTGCGGGGTTAACCGATGGGCAAATAATAGCACTTGCCAATGTTTTTGGCTGGGATATCGATTTTGCTTTAGACATAAGATCAGGGGATAGCTTCCATGTTATTTTTGAAAAAAAATATGTCGAAGGTGAATACATTGGCACAGGCAATATATTAGCGGCTGAATTTATTAACCAAGACGACCCCTTTCAAGCGGTACGCTTTACCGACGGTGAATATTACACACCTAGCGGTAAAAGCATGCGTAAAGCTTTTTTACGTGCGCCAGTAAATTTTAAATATATCAGCTCTAGCTTTAAGCGTAAGCGTTTTCATCCTGTACAAAAACGCTGGAAAGCTCACAGAGGGGTTGATTATGCAGCCAAAACAGGCACGCCAGTGGTTGCAGCAGGCAACGGTAAAGTCGTTAGGGCAACATATGACAAGTACAATGGTCACCATGTATTCCTTCAACACGGCAACGGTATAGAAACCAAATATATTCATTTTTCTAAACGTGCTGTGAAAAAAGGCCAACGAGTTAAGCAAGGACAAGTTATCGGTTATGTTGGCTCTACAGGATTGGCCGCAGGCCCACATTTACATTATGAATTTTTACTCAATGGCGTGCATCGTAATCCCAGAACAGTAAAGTTACCTGATTCCAAGCCTATTGCTAAAAAATACAAAACTGAATTTACCGCATTGGCGAAAAAACGTTTACAAGAATTAGCAGGTTCAAAAAATGCCATATTCTCTATGATTATTGAAGAAGAAAACGCCCAGCAAAGTGATGATTAACACTAAAAAAGCTCCTTTAAAAAGAGAACAGTATTACATTGGCTTAATGTCAGGCACCAGTGCAGACGGTATTGACTTAGCATTAGTCTCTTTTGATGATAATGGAAAACTTGCACATCACGCTAGTTTCTATCAAGCCTATAATAATAAAACAGCAAACAAGATTACTGATCTTTATAATCCGGATAATTCACCATCTAAAAGTAGTGAAATAGACCGTGCTTTTGAATTAGATGTTGAATTGGCACAGCTTTTCGCTAAAGCAATCAACGCCTTTTTAACTCAAGAGCAACTGAGCAGTGATGATATTATTGCCATTGGCAGCCATGGACAAACTATTCGTCACCGCCCACAAGCATCATACCCTTTTACCTTACAAATAGGCTGTTGCCAAACGTTAGCAACCTTGACTAATATTCGTGTTGTTGGACAGTTTAGGCGCAAAGACATGGCATTAGGTGGACAAGGAGCCCCTTTAGTTCCTGCTTTTCATCAAACCATATTTAGTGAAAATACAACTCATGGCATTACCTCATATGGCAATACCTCATGTGGCAATAGCGATGTTTTCGTAGTAAACATTGGCGGCATTTCAAACCTTACTTTTCTTCCTGCTAATAATGAAATGAACGTTATTGGCTATGATACGGGTACAGGCAATGCGTTAATGGATGACTGGTTTCAATTACATAATCCTAACAGCAAAACTAAATACGATAAAAATGGTAATTGGGCAGAAAAAGGGTCAATAAACGATGACTTATTAGGTCAATTATTGTCTGATAACTACTTTCAACTAACCCCACCTAAAAGCACTGGTCGTGAATACTTTCATTTACCATGGTTAGATAAGCAGCTAAGTAAAGTTGAACCGATAACAAATCAAGATGTACAAGCAACACTAACTGCCTTTACTGCAATTACCATAGTTAATGCCATTAAACAGCATAGCTCTGATAATAATAACATCACTAAAGTATACCTTTGTGGCGGTGGGGTTCATAACAACACATTGAAAAGTCAAATAAAAAAACAGCTAGATTTATTAACAACAAACTACGAGCTTCTTCTTACTAATCAAAAAGATATTGATGGCGATCAACTTGAAGCTATTGCCTTTGCTTGGCTCGCATTTGCTTATGACAAAAAGTTCTTAAGCAGTATGCCAGCAGTCACGGGGGCTAGCAAAAGTTGCACTCTTGGTAACGACTATTTGCCTTAATTGCTACTAGTAAAGATCATGTTTACCACTATAATGAATCATTGAAAGAATAAAAAAACAGCGATATTTGATGGTTTTCACCACAGTTCAGCTGTTTTTTTGTCAGTTTAAATACAAAAAATAAACTAATAATTGATTATTTGATATAAGTACTTGCATCTTTACAATAGATAATTAGGAGGCGCTATGGAGTTTAATGATATTCATATTGGTATGAAATGTGGCAGCAGAAAAGGTAGTGGTACAGTTACTTGGATTGATGGTTCAACCCGTACAATTTATATGGCAGACACCTGCAACAACAATACTTTTGAAGTAGAATTTGAAGAAATCATCGAAGATCCTCAAGCACATAATAGAGAAGATACTTTTTATTAATAGATTACATAAAAGTAATTAATACCAAAAACCCATAAAAAATCTGTTTTGTGGGTTTTTCTTTATCTGACAGTTTATAGTGTTGGTTATAAGCTAATGCTTACTTAGATTGTCTAATTGTTTTTTAAATTAACAGGCAATTTCCCTAATGCTTTTTTGTTACCTAAAACAATCGCCATACTGGTGTTATAACCAGA
>Ga0209826_1000669_pt1 | contig 24387 bp, 20 predicted proteins | sample GOMGulsemesocosm_5_FD_184637 | JGI IMG/M metagenome (GOLD analysis project Ga0209826, IMG submission 184637) | Methane-oxidizing microbial communities from mesocosms in the Gulf of Mexico - GOM15C Gulf of Mexico (SPAdes) (version 2) | ecosystem: Environmental > Aquatic > Marine > Cold seeps... | reverse complement strand
TGGTGTTATTGGTGTTAATTTTGCCAGTTTTTTTTGTAAAAACAACTCAATTTCCTGACGTTTATTTTGTGGACAAACCAAGAAAAACTGTTGTTTTTTATGATCAAAAATAACCGCTTGGCTGTATATGCCTATTGCCATCTCTGGCACGTTTATGTCGTGTTCGGCTAATACAGGTAGCTTTTCAAAACGGCGACCTAAATCATAAGAAAAATACCCTAACGCACCACCTAAAAAAGGAATTTTTTCTTGTGATAGCGGTGACTTTGCCAATATTTGCTGTTGCGTTTTTTTTATCAAGCTTAAAGGGTCATCTTCACTTACTTGGGTGGTATCGCTGGCAATAAAGTGCATGGTGGTTTTATTACCATTAGTGCATAAAGTAACTTCTGGCTGCCAAACAAAAATATCAAAACAAGCATCAATATGGTTACTTTGCTTTATACCTGCACATGAGTCTAGCCACATTGCCCATGGTGTATCTGCTAAAGGGGTAAATAAATCTTTTGGAGAAATATTGTTTGCCAATAATAATGGCTCTACTGACAAAGAAAGTGGGAAAGGTGAAGGCAAAACTATGTTTCTCTGATATTTAGGCTATTGACTACTAGTCGTAGTTTTAATAGCAAGCTGTTATAATGATGACAGATTATACACAATTTTAATGAGAGCAGAGAGCAACATGTCCGATAAAATAATTAAACAACAAGACTTAATTGACAGTATTGAAGATGCCTTGCAATACATTTCTTACTATCATCCGTTAGACTTTATTCAAGCGTTAGAAAAAGCTTATCATAAAGAGCAAAGTAGCGCGGCGAAAGACGCGATAGCACAAATTCTTATTAACTCACGTATGTCAGCCACGGGTAAACGTCCTATTTGCCAAGACACGGGTATTGTTACTTGTTTCGTTAAAGTGGGTATGGCGGTTAAGTGGGATAAAACTGACATGACAGTGCAACAAATGGTGGATGAAGGTACGAGACGTGCTTACATGAACCCTGATAATCCATTACGTGCTTCTATTGTTGCTGATCCTGCTGGCGCGAGAAAAAACACCAAAGATAATACGCCATCAGTGGTTCATATTGATCTTGTTGAAGGTGATGAAATTGAAGTGATGATTGCTGCTAAAGGTGGTGGTAGTGAAAATAAAACTAAAATGGCAATGCTAAATCCGTCTGATTCTATTGCTGATTGGGTGGTGAAAACATTACCTTCAATGGGGGCAGGTTGGTGTCCACCAGGTATGCTAGGTATAGGTATTGGTGGTACCGCTGAAAAAGCGGCTGTATTAGCAAAAGAAAGCTTAATGGATCCAGTTAATATTCAAGATTTAATTGATCGCGGTGCACAAAATGCGGAAGAAGAACTGCGTTTAGAAATTTTTGAGCGTGTTAATAAATTAGGCATTGGTGCGCAAGGTCTTGGCGGTTTAACGACCGTTGTTGATGTTAAAATTAATGCTGTGCCAACGCATGCTGCTTCGAAACCTGTGGTTATGATCCCAAATTGTGCGGCTACTCGCCACGTACATTTTCATCTTGATGGCTCAGGTCCTGCTGATTTAACACCGCCTAAACTTGAAGAGTGGCCAGATATTACGTGGGAAGTAGGAGAAGATGTACGCCGCGTTAATGTTGATGGCTTAACTAAAGCTGATATTGCACAGTGGAAAACAGGTGAAACAGTGCTACTGAGCGGTACTATTTTAACGGGTCGTGATGCTGCACATAAACGTATTGCTGATATGTTAGCGAAAGGTGAAAAATTACCGGTTGATTTTACTGATAAATTTATTTATTACGTTGGGCCTGTTGATGCTGTTGGCGATGAGGCCGTTGGTCCTGCAGGACCAACAACAGCTACGCGTATGGATAAGTTTTCAGAACTAATGCTTTCACAAACAGGGCTGTTAGGCTCTATTGGTAAATCTGAGCGTGGTGCTGCTACGGTTGAAAATATCAAAAAGCATAAATCAGTGTACTTAATGGCAGTAGGTGGTGCAGCGTATCTTGTATCTAAAGCAATTAAAAAAGCACGTGTTGTTGCGTTTGAAGAACTTGGTATGGAAGCTATTTATGAATTTGAAGTAGAAGATATGCCTGTTACGGTAGCGGTTGATAGCACAGGTGAGTCAGCTCATGTTACTGGCCCTGCTATTTGGAAAGTTAAAATAGAAGAAATGGAAAAGTAAAGTTACGAGTCGTGAGTTAAACGTTACGAAGACACCAAACCGAACGTGAGGTGTTTTCGTAACTCGTTACTTTTCTTGCTCGTTACTTATTTCGCGTAACTGTCTTCTATTCCGCTAAACGTAATAATTCATTTATACCCGTTTTAGCGCGAGTTTTAGCATCTACTTTTTTCACTATAATTGCAGCATATAAACTGTAGTTACCACATTTTGATGGTAAGTTACCTGGTACCACAACAGATCCAGCAGGTACACGACCATAATGCACTTCACCTGTTTCTCTATCAAAAATACGGGTACTTTGGCCAATATAAACACCCATTGAAATAACAGCGCCTTCTTCAACCACAACACCTTCAACAATTTCAGAGCGAGCACCAATAAAGCAATTATCTTCAATTATTGTAGGGCCGGCTTGTAAAGGCTCTAACACACCACCAATACCAACACCGCCAGATAAATGCACATTTTTACCAATTTGAGCACAAGAACCAACCGTCGCCCAAGCATCAACCATACAACCTTCATCAACAAAAGCGCCGATGTTAACGAAACTTGGCATTACCACAACGTTCTTACCAATAAAGCTACCAGTGCGTACTGATGCGCCAGGTACAACACGTACACCGTCTGCTTCAAACATGGCTTGAGTGTAACCGTTATACTTCATAGGTACTTTATCAAAAAAGGTACTTTCAGCGCCGTCAATTACTTGGTTGTCCCATATACGAAATGACAATAATACTGCTTTCTTTAGCCATTGATGTACATGCCATTGACCGTCAATTTTTTCTGCAACACGAGCAGAACCATTATTAAGTGCAGCAAGGGCATCTAAAATGGCTGCTTTTATTTCAGGGCTTACCGTTGCTGGGCTGATGTTTGCTCTGTTGTCAAAAGCTTGTTCTATTATGGTTGCTAATTTTGTTAAATCAGACATTTATAAATTCCTGTTAGTTGTTGTTAAGTGTTACTTAGATTAAATATCATGCCTATGTTCTTCACTCAGAAGCACTATAAAAGGTGCGTTGCTTTCCCTGTAAGTTGCCATTCAAAGTGACGGGCTAAAGCCCGACCTACATTGAAACCTGAGCTATCTGTATAGTCATGTTACCTATTGATAAATATAGTTAAGTATTGTGTTTAATCAATTTCTTGGGTTAGTTTGTCAGCAAGTTGCTGCTTTTCTTCTGCTGTTAATGCTGTGTTATCACTGGTTGAAATAGTAAAAACATCTTCAGCTTTTTCTCCGTAGGTAGTAATTTTTGCTGTATGAATACTAATGTTCATTTGTTGAAATACCTGGGCTATATTACTTAATAAATCAGGTCGATCAAGTGCAGTTATTTCAATCATAGTTTTACTTTTAGCTTTTATTTTTATAAAGCTAACGTTAAGCGGGCATTTAAACTGCTTTACTTCTCTTCTTGTTGTTTGTAACGGTACATTGCCAGTAATCTCTTGTTTTAACTTCTTATTCAACGCTTTGGTAATTTCTTCTATGTGATAATCCTCTTTAATAGCATGTCCGTGAGAGTCTAAAACAATAAAGGTATTTACCGTGTACCCTGTTTTTGTGGTAATTATTTTTGCATCATGAATGGATAGTTTTTTCATACCAAGTAATTCAACAATACTGGCAAAAGTATTGATTTTCTCTTTTGCAAAAACAAATACTTCAGTTCCGCCTCTATAAGGTTTAGGGCTGACAATCACCAGAGGTTCATTTCTGTCGTGTCCTATAATACGCTGGCAATGCCTTGCAATTTGCTTTGGTGCGTAGCGTAAAAAATAATCGGCTCTAAACTCTTGCCATAATGATGTTAGCTGTGATTCATCAATATGGCTATTCGTTAAAATAGCCAGTGCTTGCTGTTTGTTTTCACGAATTTGTGCACGAGTCTGAACAGGCTTAGATAAACCTCGACGTAAAGCGCGTAACGTATTGAAATATAAATCGTGTAATAAGTTTGCTTTCCAACTGTTCCATAAACTTTCATTAGTGGCGCGCATATCAGCAACCGTTAAACAATATAAATAATCAAGATGGGCTTCATCACGTACTATTTCTCCAAAGGTACGGATGACATTTTCATCATTTATGTCTCGACGTTGTGCGGTTACCGACATTAATAAGTGGTTTTCAACCACCCATGAAACCATATTACTATCGTGTTGACTCATTTGATGTGATTGACAAAAATGCAGTGCATCTATAGCACCAAGTTTTGCATGATCGCCGCCTCTGCCTTTGGCAATGTCATGAAAAATTCCTGCTATATATAAAACTTCAGGCTTACGAATTTTCTGCATAATTTTACTACACAGCGGATTTTCATGGTTATGTTCTTTTTGACTAAAGCGATAAAGATTTTTTACTACCCGATAACTGTGTTCATCGACTGAATAAGCATGGAATAAATCGAACTGCATTTGGCCAACAATATTGCGCCAAAGTGGTAAATAAGAACCAATAATACCGTGGCGATGCATTAAATTAAAAGCCAAGCCTAAACCACGAGGATGCTTCATTATCGCCATAAAAATTTTGCGACATTGGGCATAATCGCTCAGCCCAGATATTAAACGTCTACGGGCATTACGCATTAAACGTAAGGTATGAGAATGAATACCTTTAATGCTAGGTTCTTGAGCAATAATTAAAAACATTTCAATCATTTTTACTGAACGTATGAAAATTCTATCGTTAGTCGTATTGATAAGACCATCAACTAATTCAAAATCTTGATTAATAACCTTGCTTTTTGTTTGTTCAGGATCTTGAATTATTTCTTGTTTAAAGCGTTGTAATAAAATAAGGTTTAATTCTATAACTCTGGATATTGTTAGAAAAAAACGTTTCATCATGCGCTCTACAGGCACTTTACCTTCATCGCCAAAGCCCATCATTTTGGCAACATCCGTTTGATAATCAAAAAGTAGTCGGTTTTCACTGCGCTTGGCAACAAAGTGTAGAGCAAAACGCATACGCCATAGGTAATCTTGTACTTCTATAAGTTCGGCTAATTCATCGGGATAAAGATATTGATGTTGAACTAATTCTTCTAGTGAATCAGCTAAAAAGTGCCGCTTAGCAACCCACGCAATAGTTTGAATATCGCGTAAAGCACCGGGGCTTGCCTTTAAGTTAGGTTCTAAGGTGTATGCGGCACCATGATATTGTTGATGGCGTTTTTCTTGCTCTTCTCGTTTAGCAATAAAAAACCTTTCAGAAGTCCAAAAATCATCTTTATTTAATAATGACAGTAATTGTTGTATTAAGGTTTCATTGCCAGCTAATTGTCTCATTTCCATTAAATTGGTGGCAACGGTAATGTCATCAACAGCCAATTTTATACACTCATCTATTGAACGAACACTCGATCCAATATCGAGTTTTATATCCCAAAGCTGAGTAATGAAACTCGATAGTTTTTCTTCTTGTTCTGATTCAATGTCGGGCTGTGTTAGTAATAAAATATCAATATCAGAATAGGGGTGTAACTCACCGCGACCATAGCCACCAACAGCGACTAAACTTATTTGACAGTCATCAAGTTGATGTTGGTGCCATAGTTTAACCAAGATAGCATCAACAAAAATAGCCCTAGCATTAAGTAATTCATGAACATCATGATCAATAAAAGCAGATTTTAACCAAGCATTAAATACTAAGGTTAATTGGCAAATCTCTTTACTAGACAAAGCTTCTGCACTAGTTGTGAAGCTGTCAATAAAATGTTGAGGAACGATATTATTTGCTATGGCGTTATTGGTCACGGGCTTACCTGTATTTGTAGAAGGGAATTTATTCCTGATCTCTTAAAGTTATTATTTTAAAGGTATTATCTTAACGTTAATAATTATGAAGCATACGACCAATGGTTTCTTCTTTACGCAAAGTCAGTATTTCACAGCCTGTTTTAGTAACCACGATAGTATGTTCCCATTGAGCTGAATTTTTACCATCATCAGTATAAACCGTCCAATTATCTTCTTTGTCTAAAATGGTTTTAGCTTTACCTAAATTAATCATTGGTTCAATAGTGAAACACATGCCTTCGCACATTTTTTCACCGGCTTTATTTTTATAATGAACAATTTGTGGTTCTTCATGAAATTCAGCGCCAATGCCGTGACCACAGTAGTCTTTTACAATACTATAGCGACCTTTACTTTTTATGAATTTTTGAATGGCGGTGCCAATTTCACCAAAATCAGCGCCTGGTTTTACTTTTTTCAAACCAATATACAAAGCCTCTTGTGCTAAGCGAGATAAACGGTTGTCTTCAGGAGAGACTTCACCAATTAAAAACATTTTGCTGGTATCGCCATGATAGCCATCTTTTATGACGGTAATATCAATATTAATAATATCACCATTTTTTAATGCAATATTGTCAGGTATACCGTGACAAACAACATGGTTGACTGATGTGCAAATAGATTTTGGAAAATGGTGATAATTTAACGGCGCTGAAATAGCCTTTTGTACTTTTTCTGTATAGTCAGCACATAAGGTGTTTAATTCATCTGTCGTTACGCCTGCTTTTACATACGGAGCAATCATTTCTAATACATCACAGGCGAGTTGTCCTGAAATGCGCATTTTTGCTATTTCGTCTTGGCTTTTAATTTGTATGGCCATTAAAGTCTCTTTCTTATGTATGGTAAATTTATCTAGGTAAATTGTTGTTGAGGTTTGAAGCTATTCTTAAGTATGCTTTTTCAATTCTAACTGTACGGCCTCTACAATAGCGTGGGGTTGTGTTAAATATAAACTGTGATTGAGCAAAATTAATTCGTCATCAATAGCTAATAGTAGCGCAGGGATCGCTTGAGTTTCAATAATTTCTTGTAAAGCAAAAACTTCCTCTACAAGTACTAGTGCATCTCTGCTTAGCTTATCGCTTTTAAATACTTTAGCAGGGGGTGACAGCTTTAGTTCAGCAATAATTTCCGTCAAGTCGGCTTGTTTTTGTAAGCTATTACCTTGATTAAAGTGTGCATTTTGCAGGGCATTTAATAATGGTAGAGCTAAACTTGGTGTTTTTAATTGCGCCCAAGCCATTAAATTAGTCGCTAAGGTAGAATCTCTTTTTTGATCGAGCGTTTGTAAATAAGCGTTTGAAAAACGTATATCTGTTAATTTCTCAACTTCATTGATTTCCTGTTTTTCTATTTTTACTTCAACCTCATTTAACTTAGAGAAAAAAGCGCTATGCCATAAGTTTATTGATATTTGAGGAAGTGCTCTGTGAATTTCATTAACCAAAGGCGTTACAGCAAAGCTCCAAGGGCAGTGGCTATCATAAAGAAAGAAAAGTTGCACATCTGATAAAGGTGAGGTCATTATTTACCTAGAATTTATTTTGTTTTTTGGTGGATTGTTCATTTGATGGAGTATTTTACCGTGATAAGCGTGATTATCCCAGTAAATTATTTGCTGGATTAAATTGTCTAGTTAAATGTGTTTTTTTATGGTATAAAGTGCGGCGCTAAAATTTTAGTTGTTATTGGTTGCTTTGTACTGTGAGTTTTTTAAAGTACTGTGAGTTTAAAGTGGTAGGTAACCCTTATTTTAGCGACAATTAAATCGGTCTTTTTATGCTATAAGGCATAGTTGATCTTATTATAAACTCACATACATCTATTAAATATATGCCGGGGTGCCTAGCTAAATAACATTATTGTTATCTTTAGCACTAAAGGTCGTGCATATTGGGTGTATGAACGCTTAACCCCATAAAGGAAAATACAATGTCAAACGTTTCAATGCGCGATATGCTTAAAGCTGGTGTTCATTTCGGTCACAAAACTCGTTACTGGAATCCAAAAATGAAGCCTTTCATTTTCGGTTCTCGCGATAAAGTTCATATCATTAACCTTGAACAAACTGTTCCTATGTTTAATGAAGCACTTGCTTTCATTAACAATGTTTCTTCTAAAAAAGGTAAAGTTTTATTTGTTGGTACTAAACGTGCTGCAAGTGATGCAATCCGTGATGCAGCAATCAAATCTGATCAATTCTTCGTTAATCATCGCTGGTTAGGTGGTATGTTGACTAACTGGAAAACAGTTCGTCAATCAATTAAACGTTTAAAAGATCTTGAGTCGCAAAGCACTGACGGTACTTTTGAAGCTTTAACTAAGAAAGAAGCGTTAATGCGTACACGTGAAATGGAAAAGCTTGATAAAAGCTTAGGTGGTATTAAGAACATGGGTGGTTTACCTGATGTTATTTTTATCATTGATGCCGATCACGAACATATTGCTATTAAAGAAGCAAACAACCTTGGTATCCCAGTAGTTTCTGTTGTTGATACTAACTCAAACCCAGATAATATTGATTATATTGTTCCAGGTAATGATGATGCTATTCGCGCAGTAACTTTATACTGTAACGCTGTGGCTGATGCAGTTATGTCTGGCCGTGAGCAAAACATCGTTGTACAAGCTGAAAAAGACGGTTTTGTTGAAACTGAGTAATTAATATTCTGCAAAGAATAATGACTTAGCAAACATTTCGTTTACTCATAAAAGCAATACTATCTAGTATTGCTTTTATGACACCACATTTAATACTTATTCCCATTATATTAACCATTACTTTAATTAATCATGTTAATTTATAAAGTGGGGATAACTGAAAAACAAAGGAATTACCTATGACAGTTACAGCTGCAATGGTTAAAGAACTTCGTCAACGCACAGCTGCGGGCATGATGGATTGTAAAAAAGCGTTACAAGAAGCTGACGGTGATATGGAACTTGCGATTGAAAATATGCGTAAGAACGGTCAAGCAAAAGCGGCTAAAAAAGCAGGTAATATTGCTGCTGAAGGCGCAATTATCATTAAAACATCTGATAATACAGCGGCTTTAGTTGAAGTTAACTGTCAAACTGACTTCGTTGCAATGGATGAGAATTTTTTAGGTTTTGCTAATGCGGTTGCTGATGCGGCACTTAGCTCTAAAGCGACAATTGCTGAACTTCAAGCTCAATTTGAAGAAAAGCGTATTGCTTTAGTAACTAAAATTGGTGAAAACATCAATGTACGTCGTGTTGAGTATGTTGAAGGTGTTAATTTAGCAACTTATTCTCACGGCTCTAAAATTGGTGTTGTTACTGCAGGTGAAGGTGATACTGAAGTACTTAAGCACATTGCTATGCACGTTGCTGCAAGCAAGCCAGACTTCTTAACGCCTGATGATGTTCCTGCTGAAGTTGTAAATAATGAAAAGCGCATCCAGCTAGATATATTAAAAGCTGAAAATGATGCGCTTGATGAAAAGAAGAAGAAGCCAGTTGAGCTACTTGAAAAAATCATCATTGGTCGTATGAAGAAATTTACTGGTGAAGTCTCTTTATCAGGTCAAGCTTTCATCATGGAACCTAAAAAATCTGTTGGTGATGTATTGAAAGAAAAAGGTGTTACTGTTTCTGCATTCGTTCGTTTAGAAGTTGGCGAAGGTATTGAGAAGAAATCAGAAGATTTTGCTGCAGAAGTTGAAGCTCAATTAGCTGCTGCTAAGGCCTAATTCTTCATAATTCGTCATATTTGAGAAAATAACGTCGTTGCACTCGCTTTTTTACTTAGTTACATATAGTCATATGCGCCCAAGATAAAAAAGCTCATGCGCCTTGTTGTTCTTTACTCAACTATTTTGAATTACTATTGAACGTCTACTTAGGTAGGCGTTTTTTTATGCTGATTTTTCAAGTTTTAACTAAAATAGAAATAATAATAGTGCTTTTTAAAGTTAAACCTTTCGTGGTTGCGTTAAAAGTACTAAAATACTCAGGATGTTTTTGATCTAAATTGACCCCGTATTTTTCGCTAGCCAAATAGGAAATTTCGTTTTATGAGTATTAATTCAAAACCAAGGTATCGTCGTATTCTTCTTAAACTAAGTGGTGAAGCACTTATGGGTGAAGAGGGCTTTGGCATTGACCCGAAAATTCTTGACCGTATGGCGCAAGAGATTAAAGAATTAGTCGAAATGGATATTCAGGTTGGCCTTGTTATTGGTGGCGGTAACCTATTTCGTGGTGCAGGTCTTGCTGAAGCTGGAATGAACCGCGTGGTTGGTGACCAAATGGGTATGCTAGCAACTGTGATGAATGGTTTAGCGATGCGCGATGCATTACATCGTGCTTTTGTTAACACTCGTTTAATGTCTGCTATTGATTTAGCCGGTGTTTGTGAACGTTATAACTGGGCAAATGCCATTAGTTTACTTAAATCTGGTCGCGTCGTTATTTTTTCAGCAGGCACAGGTAATCCCTTTTTTACTACTGATTCTGCTGCGTGTTTGCGTGGTATTGAAATCGAAGCAGATGTAGTATTGAAAGCGACAAAAGTGGATGGTATTTATTCAGAAGATCCTGTTAAAAACCCCCAAGCAGAATTGTACAGTGAATTAACGTTTAACGAAGTGTTAGACAAAGAGTTAAAAGTAATGGATTTAGCTGCATTTACCCTTGCACGTGATCATAATATGCCTATTCGTGTTTTTAACATGAATAAACCAGGTGCGCTTAAATCAGTTATTATGGGTGAAGCCGAAGGTACCATAATTAAAAATAAAATTGAAAATAATATTAAAACAAAATAATTATTATAGGAAGTTAACGTGATAGATGAAATTACCCAAGATGCGCAAGAGCGTATGGAAAAAAGTATTGAGTCTTTAAAAGGCAGCCTTAACAAAATCAGAACAGGTCGTGCTCATGCATCGCTACTTGATAATATTAATGTTGATTATTACGGCATGGAAACACCGTTAAATCAAGTGGGTAATATTTCTGTACCCGATGCTCGTAATTTATCCATTACCGTGTTTGATAAAGGTATGATTAGTGCTGTTGAAAAAGCTATTATGAAATCAGATCTTGGTTTGAATCCTCAATCAAATGGCACACTTATCCGCATTCCATTACCACCGTTAACAGAAGAACGTCGTAAAGACTTGGTGAAGGTTGTTCGTGGTGAAGCCGAAGGTGGAAAAATTGCTATTCGTAATATTCGCCGTGATGCCAATTCAGACTTTAAAAGTTTATTAAAAGACAAAGACATCAGCGAAGATGAACATCATCAAGCTGAAGACGGTATTCAAAAAGTGACGGATACTTTTGTTAAACAAGTAGATGAAATGTTAACAAAAAAAGAAGCTGAGTTAATGGAAATATAAAGTTTTTTATTTAACGCCAGTTAGGGTCATTGTTATCCACTGGCGTTTTTTATGTGCTTATACCAATAAAAGAGAACGTAGTGACAACTAACGAAAAACCTGAGGGTGAACATATCAATATCCCTAAGCATATTGCTATTATTATGGATGGTAATGGTCGCTGGGCTCAAGCTCAAGGTAAAGTACGTGCTGTTGGACATAAAGCTGGTGTTAATACTCTTCGGGCTGTAGTTAAAGCTGCTATTAATACTAATATTCAAGCATTAACCTTATTTGCTTTTAGCAGTGAAAACTGGAAAAGACCACAGCAAGAAGTCAGCTTGTTAATGGATTTATTTATGTTCGTATTAACTAAAGAGGTTAAGCGTTTACATAAAAGCAATATACGTTTTCAAGTTATTGGTGATTTGAGCAGTTTTTCTGATAAATTACAAAAAAACATTGTTAAGTCTGAAAAATTAACTGAAAGTAATACTGGTTTAGTTTTATCGATAGCGGCCAATTACGGTGGACGTTGGGATATTGCTAATGCAGCAAAAAAACTTGCATCTAAAGTAATAAATAATGATATTGCTTTAGATGATATTACTGAAAAGTCTCTACATGAACAAACTTGTTTAGCTGATTTGCCTCCGTTAGATTTATTAATTCGCACCGGTGGTGATTTTCGCATTAGTAACTTTTTACTTTGGCAAGCTGCTTATGCCGAGTTGTATTTTACTGAAACGTTATGGCCTGACTTTAATGAAAAGCAACTAGCATTAGCTATTAATGCTTTTGATCAGCGAGAACGGCGGTTTGGTAAAACGGGTGAACAAGTACAAGACAGTAATGAATAAGAAAGTAACGAGTCACGAATCAAAAATAAAAGACAAATAAATTTTTGAGCAACAACGAGTAGCTAGTTTTAAAGACATAAGCTATCAATAATCTGTCTTCAGATATCGAAAATTATAATTAAAAAGAAGGATGTCACTTGCTTATAAAAAGAATTATCACTGCGTCGATTTTAGCACCTGCTGCTATATCAGCCATTTTTTATTTATCCTTAAACAGTTTGGCTGCGCTTTTAATGGTTGTTATTGCTATAGGTGCTTGGGAATGGGGCCCTTTAATGGCCTTAAATAGTAAACTTAAGCGAAGTTGTTATGTTGTTATTACCTCGGTGTTAATTGCAGGCTTTTGGTGGGCTGTTTCACCTAGTGATTTATGGCGGAACGCTGAACAGTTAAATAGTACGGTGAACTTTATATTATGGCTAGCGGTTGCTTGGTGGGTGGTGTCAACCTTATTCATTTTTTCTTACCCTGATAAAAGCTCTTTTTGGACAAAGCATTATTCTATTCGAGGTGTTTTTGGTTGGTTAACGCTTATACCTACTTGGATAGCATTTATGGTCATTCGCACTAATGACTATTCAGCCGATTCATACCATGGTGCACAGTTATTGATGTTTTTATTTTTAATGGTATGGGGTGCTGATATTGGTGCTTATTTTGTTGGTAAGGCCATAGGTAAAAATAAATTAATGCCTAATGTTAGTCCTGGGAAATCTATAGAAGGGTTTCTTGGCGGTGTTGTTTCTGCTTGTGTATTAGTCTTTATTGCGGCTTTAGTACTTGAATGGACAAATGAGCAAATTATCACGGTTCTATTGGTTACTATGCTAATTACAACCGTTTCAGTTATTGGTGATTTAAGTGAAAGCATGTTTAAGCGACAAGCCGGAGTGAAAGACAGTGGCACAATATTACCCGGACATGGTGGTATTTTAGATAGAATAGACAGCTTAACCGCTACAGCGCCGGTATTTGCGTTGTGTTATCTATATTTTGGTTGGTAGTTAGTGTCTATTGAAAACGTAAAGAAGCGTCAAAATTTAAATAACAAGCTTAATGTTCGTCAAATATGTATTTTGGGTTCAACAGGCTCTATCGGTGAAAGCACCCTTGATGTTATTCGTTTACATAGCGATAAATTCAAGGTGGTTAGCTTATCTGCCAATGCTAGTGTTGAAAAAATATTATCACAGTGTCTTGAGTTTAAACCCAAAACTGTTGTAATGGTTTCAACCAGTCACGCTAAACAATTAGTAAAAAAATTATTAGAAAAAAACATTAGTGACATTGTTGTCGAGTCAGGCACAGAAGCACTAAATAAGCTTGCTAGTTCCCCCAAAAGCGATACTGTTATGGCTGCTATTGTTGGTGCTGCGGGTTTAATGCCAACGCTTGCTGCAGTTAAGGCGGGTAAACGCGTGCTTTTAGCAAATAAAGAAGCCTTGGTAACATCTGGTGCTATTTTTATTGATGCAGTTAAAAAGTATGGGGCGCAACTATTACCCATAGACAGTGAACACAATGCTATTTTTCAAAGCTTACCGTGGCAAGAACAGCAGCGTGTTGGTCATTGTCAATTATCTCAACATGGCATTAGCAAAGTTTTATTAACTGGCTCTGGCGGCCCTTTTCGTACATGGCTAACCGCTGAGTTAGACGACGTAACACCTGAACAGGCCTGTGCTCATCCTAATTGGGATATGGGACGTAAAATATCGGTTGATTCTGCTACTATGATGAACAAAGGTTTAGAGTTTATTGAAGCTAAGTGGTTGTTTAATGTTGAAGCAGATGACATTCAAGTAGTACTTCATCCGCAAAGTACTATTCACTCAATGGTGCAATATAAAGATGGCTCAGTGATTGCGCAAATGGGTAATCCGGATATGCGCACGCCTATTGCTCATGCTTTGGCTTATCCTGAACGAATTGAATCAGGTGTTGCGCCGTTAGACTTTTTCAACACCGCCGCTTTTGAGTTTCAGGCAGTCGATTTAAAAAAATATCCTAACTTGAAATTAGCTATAGACGCCTGCAAAAGTGGTCAAGGGGCCTGTACCGCACTTAATGCAGCTAATGAAATTGCCGTCGCTGCTTTTTTAGATGAAAAAATTAAATTTACCGACATTGCTAAAATAAATGAAACTTCTGTGAATAAATTTGTCTTAGAACAGGTGGATACCATAAATGAAGTCATTTCATTAGATATACGCGCTAGAGAGTTTGCACAGTCATTACTCGCTGATTTTTAAAAACGGTTTTTTTTTAAACGATTAGTAATCCTTTAATAAACATAAGCCAAAACGCAAGGTTTAGGAATAATATTAATGTTTGAATTTGTTTGGAACCTAGCTTCATTTGTAATAGCGTTAGGTATATTAGTTACCGTTCATGAGTATGGTCACTTTTGGGTGGCACGAAAAAATGGTGTGAAAGTAGAGCGTTTTTCTGTCGGTTTTGGTAAGGCTATTTGGCGAAAAATGGGTGATGACGGAACCGAATATGTCATTGCCATGATCCCACTTGGCGGTTATGTAAAAATGCTTGATGAACGTGTTGATGACGTTGCAGAACAAGATAAAGATAAAACCTTTAATTCAAAGTCGGTATATCAACGTATTGCTATTGTTGCAGCAGGCCCTTTTGCTAATTTTGCTTTTGCTATTTTTGCTTTTTATATCATGTTTTTAATTGGCGTACCCAGCATAAAACCTATTATTGGTGAAATAGCACCAGCATCAATTGCTAGCAAAGCTAAGTTATTAAATAACAGTGAAATAATTGAAGTTGCAGGTAAAGCCACCATCGATTGGCAGGATGTTAATTTGGCGCTTGTTGGTGAAATAGGTAGTCAATCTATTGTTATCAAAACAAAAAACACAAAAACTCAGTCAATACAAACGCATACTTTACACACGGATAACTGGCAGTTTTCACCAGAAAAAGTATCAGCCTTAACGAGTTTAGGTATTAGTCCTTTTCGCCCTCAAGTGCATAATGAATTAGCACAAGTGGCAAAAGATAGCCCAGCAGAGCAGGGTGGTTTACAGGTAGGTGATATCTTAATCGCTTTAGATGAAGAAGTATTAAAACCTGGTTGGTTAGATTTTTCAAAAAAAATAAAACAATATCCTGAGCAACAAGTTCAAATTACCATTGAACGAGCGGGTATAACAAAAATATTACCAATTACGCCCCAAGGTATAGATAGAAATGGTGAACTTGTTGGATACTTAGGGGTTTCGCCCACCACAGATGAGTTTCCTGAAAAATATAAAATCAATATTAGTTATGGATTATTTACTGCGCTAACAGAAAGTATTAATCGAACTTGGAATTTAATCACCTTAAGTTTTGATATGATAGGCAAGTTAATTACGGGTGATGTTTCAGTTAAGAATTTAAGTGGCCCTATTGCTATTGCACAAGGAGCAGGCGATAGCGCAGGTTATGGTTTTGTTTACTTTTTAGGCTTTTTAGCTCTGATTAGCATTAATTTAGGAATAATTAACCTTTTACCCGTGCCAGTACTTGATGGCGGGCACTTACTCTATTATCTTATAGAGCTTTTAACAGGGAAGCCTGTACCTGAAAGGATACAAGAGGCTGGTTTTAAGTTTGGTGCTTTAGCATTGTTAGCATTAATGAGTATAGCTCTGGTGAATGATTTTACTCGAGTGCTAGGTTAAAAATAAAATTCGGAATAAGGCAGTGGGTTTTAAGCTGTAAGTAAAATGATAACTTCTCAAGTATCTGTCATTTACGTTTTAATACTTGTAGCTTCACAAAGTGAAAAAATATGATAATTAAAAAATTAGTCTTTGCCGTATTATTAGGCATTTTAGGTACCACAGTTCAAGCAGCTGAAGAATTCCAAGTTGAAGATATAGAAGTAAAGGGCTTACAACGTGTTGCTTTAGGTGCAGCATTAACGCATATCCCATTTAATGTTGGCGATAACTTAAATAAATTTAGAGTTTCTCAATCGATCAAGGCTTTATATAAGTCAGGTCATTTTAATGATATTCGTGTGTATCGTGATGGTAATCGTGTTATATACCGTGTTCGTGAGCGTGAAACTATTAATGAAATCACTTTTGAAGGTAATAGTGACCTAAAAGATGAGCAACTGACTGATAGTTTAGATGGCAGCAATATACGTGTTGGTGAAACTTTAGATCGAACTGTTATTTCTGGCATTGAAATGGGTTTGGAAGATTTTTATCACAGTGTTGGTAAATATAATGCTGATGTTACCACCACTATCACTCACTTACCTCGTAATCGCGTTAATGTAGAGTTTACATTTACTGAAGGTGATGCTGCTGGAATAAAGCAAATCAATTTAATTGGTAATGACGCGTTTACTGACGATGAAGTGTTAGATAAAATTGAATTGACTTTTGATTCGCCATGGTGGGACTTTATGGCACAAGATAGATATCAAAAGCAAGCATTACAAGGTGATATAGAAACGATTAACAGCTTTTATCTTGATCGAGGCTATTTACGCTTTAAAGTTGACTCTACTCAAGTTTCAATGACACCAGACAAAAAAGCTGTTTACATTACTTTAAATATTACAGAGGGTGAAACTTATAGAATCAGTGAAGTTGAATTTATTGGTGATATGGCAGGCTTTGAAAAAACTATTCGTGCTATTAACCCATTACAAGTTGATGAACTATATAATGGTGCAGAAATAACTTATACCGAAGAAGTTATTAGCAAGTTTCTAGGTCGTTTTGGTTATGCTTATCCAAAAGTGGTCACTATTCCTGAAGTTAATGATGAAAACCACACGGTTAAATTATCAATTTCTATTGATCCAGGTAAACGTATTTATGTTAATAAGTTAAATATCAGTGGTAATAATGTAACAGCAGATAAGGTACTTCGCCGTGAACTAAGACAAATGGAAGGTGCTTGGCTTTCTAATAGTTTAGTGGAACACTCTAAAGCGCGTTTATCACGTTTACCTTACATGGAAACAGTAGAATTCAAAGTAAATCAATTACCAGATGAAGAAGATATAGTAGACGTTGACTTTATTGTTAAAGAGCAGGCTTCAGGGTCATTTACCGCAGGTTTAGGTTTTGGTGACCAAACTGGAGTAAGCTTAAATGCAGGTATTCAGCAAGATAACTTTTTAGGTACAGGTAATCGTTTGGGCTTCAATATTAATACTAACAAATACTCTAGAAGCGCAAGTGTTTCATACACTGACCCATATTTTACCGTAGATGGTGTGTCATTAGGTGGACAACTATTTTATCAAAATTTTGATGCGGGTGATGCTAACTTAATTGATTACGAAAATAAATCTTACGGTGTAGGTTTAAATTGGGGTTTCCCTGTTAACGAGTATGTTCGCTTAGGTTTTGGCGTTGGTTTTACACACAACGAAATATCTTCATTAGAAACTTATGAACAAATTCAAGCGTTTTATGATTTACATGCTGATCCAAATAATCCGAATGCACCATTAGCATTTGATAGCTATGATTTAAATGCAAATATTTCTCGAAGCACCTTAAACCGAGGTACGTTCCCTACAGCAGGTAACCAACAAAATTTATCATTTAAAATTACCACACCAAATACTTCTGATGTGCAATACTTTAAAGTGAACTTAGATACAAAATTTTATTTTCCATTAACGCGTAATCATCGTTGGACTGTATTAGCTCGTATGGAATTAGGCTATGCAGGTGGCTATGGTGACGTTGAGGGTAGTGATGATAAACAAATTTTACCATTTTGGGAGAATTTTAGAGCGGGTGGTTCAGATACCTTACGTGGCTTTGAAAGTAATACCGTAGGACCACGCGCTATTTATATCTCTAACGGATTAATCTCTATATCGCGGCAATCAGTTGGTGGTAATGCTCTTGCGCTTGCTGGATTAGAGTTAATTGTTCCCACCCCATTTTTAGATGAAAGCTATTCAAATAGTGTGCGAACAAGTTTATTTGTAGATACGGGCAGTGTTTGGGATACTAAATTTGATATAGAAGATTATGAATACTTAGCGCCAGAGGAGTTTGATAAATTAGAGGATTATTCCGATATAGATCGTTTTCGCGCTTCAGCTGGACTATCCCTTCAATGGTTATCGCCAATGGGGCCTATGATATTTAGTTTTGCCAGAACAATTAAAGAGGAAGTAGGTGATGACACTTCATTCTTTAGTTTTAATATTGGTAGAACATTTTAACGCAACCATTTTAAAGTAAACATTTAACCGCTAATTATTTGTTAGTAAATGTTAGCAAAAATAAAATTAAACGTAAGTAAGAGGAAAAGAAATTGAATAAACTTATTAAAAAAATAGCACTAACGACAGCAGCCTCAACATTATTGTTAGCAAGTAGTATTATGGCTGCGGAACAAAAAATAGCGGTTGTTAGTGTGCAAGAAGCTATTAGCCAAATTCCTCAATCGGCAGTATTAATGCAAGCATTGGAAGCTGAATTTAAAGATGATAAAGCTGTTCTTGCTCAATTAGAAAAGGATATAATGTTTGAGAAAGAAAATTTTAAACGTAATGGCTCATTAATGAGTGAAAAAGAAAAGCAAGCATTACAAACTAAAGTGTCTGATTTAATTCAACAATTCCAAGTAAAAGCTAAAGGATTTCAACAGAAAATTAACTTACGTAAAAATGAAGAAACGAATAAGCTTGTTGCGCTTGTTATTCAAGCAGTTGACAACATTGCGGCTAAAGAAAAGTATGACCTTGTATTAGCTAAAGCAGCAGTTATTTTTTCAAAACCACAACATAATATTACTGCTCAAGTAGTAAAACAAGTGAGTAAATTAAAGTAGTTTTCCTTTGTTAAATTGATAAACAAATAGTTGGACATTAAGATGAGTTATAGCCTTGCTGAAATAGCGAAACATATTGATGCTAAATTAAATTTAGTTAGTGTGGATGAAAACTTAATTATTGACAGTTTAGCCACGCTTGCTAATGCTAAAAGTGGTCAAGTTGCTTTTTTATCTAACGCTAAATATGCCTCTCAACTTGAGTTTACTAAAGCGAGTGCGGTGATTGTTGCACCTGATGCAGTTGAACAATGTCCTGTTAGTTCATTAGTAATGGATAACCCTTACATGGGCTATGCCTTACTTGCAAGCTTGCTTGATACCACACCTAAAACGGCAACAGGCATCCATGCTTCTGCTGTTATAGCCGACAATGTTACCTTAGGTGATAATGTTAGCGTGGGTGCTAACGCAGTCATTGAATTAGGCGTATCACTTGGTGATAATGTTAGCATAGGTGCAGGTTGCTTTATTGGTAAAGCTGCTGTTATTGGCAAAGACACGAGTCTTTGGTCAAATGTTAGTGTTTATCATAATGTCATTATTGGTGAGGCTTGTTTGATTCAAGCAAACACAGTAATAGGATCCGATGGCTTTGGCTATGCTCCGCTTAATAATGGTAGTGGCGCGCAAAGTAAATGGCATAAAATTCCACAGCTTGGCCGTGTTATTATTGGTAATAATGTTGAAATTGGTGCAAGCACCACTATTGACCGTGGTGCCTTAGAAGACACCATTATTAAAGATGGCGTAATTTTAGATAACCAAATACAAATAGCACACAATGTTGTGATTGGTGAAAATACTGCAATAGCTGGCTGTAGTGTTGTTGCTGGTAGCACTGTTATAGGAAAAAATTGTACTCTGGCTGGTCTTGTTGCAATTAATGGTCATATTAATATTGCGGATAATTGTATTTTTACTGGTAGAGCTATGGTTAGTAAAACTATCACAAAAGCGGGAGTGTATTCTTCGGGCATGCCTGTAGTACTTAATAAAGAGTGGAATAAAACCAATGCTAGAATTAAACGCCTTGATAGTTTAATGAAGCGAGTAAAAGCATTAGAAAAACAACTTGCTGAAAAGTAGAGGTTTTTTACTGATACAACTAAAAAAAGGAGTGCTCTCTTGGAAAATAAAACCTTGGAAGATCAAGATTTACAAAAACAAATGAAGCCGATAGATCTTAATGAAATTAAAACCTTACTACCACATAGATACCCTATGCTGTTAGTAGATAAAGTTATTGATCACGAGCCTAATAAATTTTTACACGCAATAAAAAATGTCACTATTAACGAACCCGTTTTTACGGGGCATTTTCCTGATTTGGCAATATTTCCAGGCGTCTTAATTTTAGAGGCGATGGCACAAGCGACGGGTATTCTAGGCTTTAAAAGTACAGAAGGCCGTGATAATAATGAAATGTATTTATTTGCTTCTATTGATAAAGCACGTTTTAAACAACCAGTTTTACCTGGTGATACCATGCATTTACACGTTGAATTCATTAAAGCGCGTCGTGGTATGTGGAAATTTTACGGTGAAGCTAAAGTAGATGGTAAAGTTGTTTGTTCGGCAGATCTTATGTGTGCAAGAAGAAAGCTTTAACTTAAATTTTTTAGGCGTGGTTACTTTCAATAGAAGGCTCCGCTAGCTATTATATTAGGACGTTTTATGATCCACGAACAGGCAATTATTGAACCAGGTGCCATCATTGGTAACAATGTGACTATTGGCCCTTGGACTTATATAGCCAAGAATGTGACCATTGGCGATGATTGCCATATCAGCTCTCACGTTGTTATTAATGGTCCTACTACCATAGGCAAAGGCAATCGCATCTTTCAATTTGCGAGTATAGGCGAAGATTGTCAAGATCTTAAATATGCCGGCGAAGCAACTCAGCTTATTATTGGTGACAATAACACTTTTCGAGAATGCTGCACTATTCATAGAGGTACTATTCAAGATAATAGCTTAACGCAAATTGGTAGTAATAACCTGTTTATGGCCTATACCCATGTTGCTCATGATTGTATGGTAGGTAGTCATTGTATTATGGCCAATAACGCTTCTATTGCGGGTCATGTGCATATTGGTGACCATGTGATTCTTGGTGGCATGTCTGGTGTTCACCAATTTTGTCATATAGGTAGTCATTGCTTTATTGCCGCATCAGGCATTGTATTAAAAGATGTACCAGCCTATGTTATGGCATCAGGTCACCCAGCCAAGCCTTTTGGTTTAAATAGTGAAGGCTTGAAACGACGCGGTTTTAATGCCGATATTATCCTTACTATTAAACGCGCATACAAAGAAATTTATCGAAAAAAACAATCGGTTGAAGATGCATTAAGTGCTATTGCAGACACTGGCATATTATCACCAGAGTTAGCGGTGTTTACTGATTCGGTGAAAAATTCAACTCGCGGTATTATTAGATAGACATTACAACCTAGATACTAGGATTTAGGAACTAGGATTTAGAACCTAGCGCTTAGTTCCTATAACTTAGAACCTATAGCCTAGGGCCTCAATCAGTGACAACACCATCAGCCTATAAAAACACTCAAACTTCTACTAAAACACCTGTTTTTGCCATTGTTGTAGGCGAACACTCTGGCGATACGCTTGGTGTTGGTTTAATGCTTGCACTTAAAAAACATTACCCTAATGCTAAGTTTGTCGGTATTGGTGGCGCTAAAATGGAAAAGCAGGGTTTTAATAGCCTATTTTCCATGGACGAGTTAGCAGTAATGGGCATTGTTGAAGTATTAGGTCGTATCCGTCGATTGTTGTATGTTCGAAAATCACTCGTTAATTATTTTACTGAAAATAAGCCTGATGTTTTTATTGGCATAGATGCCCCCGATTTTAATATTGGTTTAGAGCTACGCTTAAAAGAACATGCCATAAAAACAGTGCATTATGTTAGCCCATCTGTTTGGGCGTGGCGTGAAAAACGCATATTTAAAATAGCTAAAGCAACCGACATGGTGCTTTCATTATTACCTTTTGAAAAAGCATTTTATGACAAACACCAAGTACCTTGTACGTTTGTTGGTCATCCATTGGCAGATGATATTCCTATGGTCAGTAATCAACAACAAGCTAGAGAAAACCTTGGTTTACCCTTGGATGCTAAAATATTAGCCTTAATGCCTGGTAGCCGTGGAGGTGAATTATCTCGCTTATTAGCGCCTTTTTTTGCTAGTGCTATTGAGCTACAAAAAGACGACAGTGCCTTAATTTTTGTTGCGCCTATGGTTAGCGACAAACGTGCTCAGCAATTTAATGAGCTAAAGGCTGAACTTGCTCCTGAGTTAAATGTTAAGTTAATTATTGATGATACTCAAACAGTAATGTCAGCTAGTGATTGTTTATTAACAGCTTCAGGTACAGTTACTTTAGAAGCAGCGTTAATTAAAAGACCTATGGTTATTTGCTATAAGTTTAATCCAATCACTTATTATTTAGGTAAGGGGTTGGTGAAACTAAAGTGGTTTTCTCTGCCAAATTTATTAGTTAATAAATCATTAGTACCTGAACTATTGCAAAATGATGTGTGTCCTGAAAATATTATCCCATTAGTAAAAGAGCGACTTTATCAAGATCAAACATCACTTAATGAGAGCTATATAGCTATTCATCAACAATTAAAATGCAATGCCAGTGAACAAGCAGCAAAAGCTGTTATTGATTTACTCAATACTTAGATCAATAAAAACTATTACGACAAAAACTATTAAGATAAAAAAGAAGTGACAAAAGAAGTGGTAAATAACGGAAAAAAAAGAACAATAAAAAAAACCTATCCTAATTTTGAATACCCTATAGCCTATTGTATCGCTGGTGTTGATGAAGTAGGCAGAGGCCCCCTTGTCGGCGATGTAGTGACTGCGGCAGTGATTTTAGATCCCGACAATCCTATTGAAGGTTTAAAGGATTCAAAAAAATTATCAGAAAAAAAACGTGCCATATTAAGTGACGAAATTAAAGAAAAAGCCACTGCATGGTCAATAGGGCGCGCAAGTCCACAAGAAATCGACACCTTAAATATTTTGCACGCCACCATGCTTGCTATGCAGCGAGCAGTACAAGGTTTAACGGTGATCCCAGACTATGTTTTAGTTGACGGTAATCGCGCACCAACCTTTGCCAGTGAACAAGGTAATATTGCCAGTCAAGCGGTTGTTAAGGGCGATGATAGAGTTAACGAAATAAGTGCCGCTTCTATCTTGGCGAAAGTCGTCCGGGACAATGAAATGATAGCGCTTGATAAATTACATCCTGAATATGGTTTTGCTAAACATAAAGGTTATCCGACGAAAGTGCATCTTGAAAATATTATTATCCATGGTGTATTAGATTGCTACCGCCAAAGCTTTAAGCCCGTTGCCAGAGTATTAGGCTTACGCCATGACTGAACAATTAACAACGCAATATATACCTAAGCAAAACGATCCTACCTTTATACATTTAAGGGTACACAGCGATTATTCAATGTGTGACGGATTAAAAAAAGTCAAACCCATTATTGCTAAAGCGGTTGAATTAAATATGCCAGCCTTGGCATTAACCGATCAAACTAACCTCTGCGGTCTTGTTAAATATTATCATGCAGCTCATGGTGCAGGTATAAAGCCAATTATTGGTTGTGATTTTTGGGTGAAAAGTAATGAACTTGGCGATGAACTGTTTCGACTGGTGGTATTAACGACCAATAATGCAGGATATAAAAACCTTACCGAATTAATTTCTAAAGCCTACATGCGCGGTCACGTGCAAAATAAAGCGGTGATTGATAAAGAGTGGTTAGTCGAATATAAAGAAGGATTAATTATTCTTTCTGGCGGCCGAGAAGGGGATATTGGTAAAGCATTACTTAAAGGTAATACTGATTTAGTAACCGAAATGGTAAGTTTTTATCAGCAGCACTTTCAAAACTGCTTTTACTTAGAGCTTATTCGCACAGGCCGGCTTGATGAAGAAAATTATTTACACCTTGCGATTGAATTAGCCGCGCAATATAACCTGCCAGTAGTTGCCACCAACGAGGTAATGTTTTTATCTCCTGATGATTTTGATGCGCACGAAATACGCGTTGCTATACATGACGGTTACACCCTAGATGATAAACGCCGTCCTAAGCGATATAGTACACAGCAATATTTACGCTCCGCAGATGAAATGGCAGAACTATTTAGTGATATTCCTGAGGCACTAGCAAATACGGTTGAAATTGCCAAGCGTTGCAATGTTACGGTTACTTTAGGTGAATATGTTTTACCCGACTTTCCCACTGAAGGTTTAGAAATTAATG
>Ga0209826_1000668_pt1 | contig 24391 bp, 22 predicted proteins | sample GOMGulsemesocosm_5_FD_184637 | JGI IMG/M metagenome (GOLD analysis project Ga0209826, IMG submission 184637) | Methane-oxidizing microbial communities from mesocosms in the Gulf of Mexico - GOM15C Gulf of Mexico (SPAdes) (version 2) | ecosystem: Environmental > Aquatic > Marine > Cold seeps... | reverse complement strand
AACCCACATATGCCGCAACTATTAGAAAAAATACAGGCGTTAAGGCTTAGTGTGTATGGCACTAAAACCTGATTTTGAAACGTAAACCCAAAAGGGAGGTTCGATATGTTTGGCATAGTTATTGATTATGATTTTACTGGTGATGAGGTTGTTTGGCAGCAGGCTGTTGATGCGTTCATTGCGAATATTAATGCAGACGAACGACTAAAGGGGCATTTCTCCTATTTGGTAACTGCGCGGAAAGATGGAACTGGCCGGGTCCACATCGGCCAGTGGGATGAAGAGGCGACACTGAAGCACCTACAGAGCCAATCTTTTTTTGGTGAATTTGCAGCAAAAGTGAAAGAATTCGGTGGAGACAGCTTAAAGACCACTCCTTTTAAAGCAATCTCCAAGACAAGCTGAAATTTCTTCACAGACGGTGAATTTTGACTATTGGTCCGTAGGGGGACTTTCAGTAGCGAGAGGCGGTTTGAAATTTTCCCAAAGATGTCCATTCCGGTGTCGTATTAGCCATTTGTTTACAGGGTACTTTTCCCAATCAACAGCAAGCGTCGACAACGTGGGGTCAATCACTTTGGTGCCGTCAACTGTGTACAACAATAAAACAGCATGCTGAACGGTACTTTTCAACTCGCAAATTGCAAGCCTGAGCGAACTGAACAGAGCGTGCCCACGGTAGCGTTCTATAAGATGGAGGCATTTATCTTCGCAATCACCCTCTGCGTTAGCGCACCATGCATCTCGCCCAGCATCTGGCGTATAGGTTGAAAGCCGGATGTTTCGAATTAAGGTATGCAATGCCCGTTTTTCATCCGCATTATCGTATGAGTAATCCACGGGCTCATCATTGGCGATGATCTCATCTGGAACACTGTTCCATTGGTTAGGTGCTGCAATTCGCCCAAAGGAATAGTGATCTTTTATGTGTGTCATTTCCCTGTCCCCATAACAGTTGTTTGATATTTCCAGTTGAAAGCACACATAAGCCACAAATCGATTTCATATCATTGCATAACTGCGGCCAGCGAAACAATAAAATTGTAGACGCATTCGTCTGTTACCTCTCACCGGTTGTGATAATCTAGTCTTCGTGAGTGTTGGACCAGTCAATCCACTTTTCACTCCAGTCAAAGACACCCGATAGATAGGTAACAACGAAGACAACAGCGAAACACGCGATCAGATCCAAGTAACGTTTTTCTGTGAGTTTCGCCCAATTCAAGTTGAATTCCCTACTTTAAAACTACTGATGTTGAATTTATAGCCGTGTATTATGAATACTTATAAAATGAACTGACTTTTCATAATATAAGAAATCTGCTATATTGGCTCGCTTTTGCTTTATTTCCGGTGAATTAGGGGGGGCGTTGTCGTTAATGGATAAAGGCAAGATTCAAATGACCGCGATTTTGACTAGATAGTTTTAGGTGAAATGGATTGTTATAGGTTCGGTGGGGAATACTAGTTAGGTGTTCGAACCTACACCCTGTAGGTGAATTGTATGTTGTTTACCAGCCGTATAAAGGTTCTGACGGTTACACAAGTAGCCCTGGCATTTTTAACTATTATTCTGCTTTTGACTTCCATGGGCGGAATAGCTGTGTTTGAGATTTATAATCTCAAAAAAGATGTTGAGAATATTTACAAACACCCCTTTACAGTGAGTAATTCAGCCCGAGAAATAAACGTTCATCTCAACGCCATGCATAGAAGTATGAAAGATGTTGTGCTTTCTAAGAATGCACAAGAATTAGAAGATGCAGTTGTTGTCGTTGATTTACAAGAAAAGATGGCTTTTGAGAATTTTGAAGTAATTTTTGATCGATTTCTTGGTGACAAATCTGAGATTCAAGAACTCCACAAAAATTTCGTAAACTGGAAAAATATCCGAGATCGAGTTATTGCATTGGCGCGTAAGGGTAAAGCCCCGGAAGCGGCAGAAATCACAAAATCTGAAGGCGCAGTTCATGTAGCACTTTTGGAAAAACAGACACAAAGTTTGGTGATATTTGCATTTGCAAAAGCCGCCCAATTTAATAATGAGGCGATCGCAAACGAAAAACGGGCGTTGGTAGCTGTGTCTGTTTTGTTCGTAATTTCACTGGTCGTAGCCGTCTATATTTCGTTTTGGGTTGTTAGAGAATTGCGAAAAAGCAGGAGTGAGGCTGCCCGGCAAAACAATCTTATCGATCAAAATATCTTAATCGCCAGATTGGATAGTAACGGCTTAATTTCAGATATTAGTAATCACCTAGCTAGGATGACGGGCCGCCAAAAATCTGAGCTTATTAATCAGGGAGCCTTTAACATTTTAACGGGTGATGGAGGTCAAGACGAAGTTAATCAGATTTTGAATATCGCCAGAAGCGGTAAGATATGGAGCGGTGAACATCGCCGAATTGATGACCAAGGCGGCATCCATTGGTTGTTGACGAAAGTTCACCCAGAGTTTGATGAGAAATTTGAAGTGATTAGTTTTACAGTTCTTTGCCAGGATGTTTCTGATAAGAAGATTTCTGTCACTGACAAATTAACCGGACTGCCAAACCGGCGAAGTTTCGATGCAACTATCGAGCATGAAATTAGGTTAGCACGCAGAGATGAAAAGTATCTAACGCTTGCTATTTTGGATCTTGATTATTTTAAAAAATACAATGACTTACATGGACACCCTAAAGGGGATTATGTTCTATCAGAAGTGAGTAAAATGCTTAAAGAAACCATGCGGCGTCCGGGAGACTACGTTAGCCGGATAGGTGGGGAGGAGTTTGCTATTCTTTTTGGTGATCACGATTTGGCTCAAGCTCGAAAAACGTTGGAGCTGGTTTGCACGTCCATTGAAAACTTAAAAATAAAGCATGGCGATAGTGTGGTTAGTAAATATGTGACCATCTCTATTGGAGCGGTTGTCGTGTATGGTGGGGATATCAAGTCAGTGGGTGAGTTATACGAAAATGCTGATCAAGTTTTGTATCGCGCAAAACAGACCCGTAACACGGTTATCGTGCAGGGCAGCAAGCCAGCAGCAGTATCATCGACATCATGATGATGTTTTCTTTCTAGAAGTTTCATTATCCTGTTGAATAGAACGTATTTTCAGACAATATTTCAAACACAATTACCCCCGATGGACTTGAGATCAACTTGAGCCATAATATGATGGAGACGTTTATGAAGGCCTATGTAATTTCCGATGGAAAAGGTTTGGATGCATTACAGCTAAAATCACGAGATATCCCAAAGCCGGGCCCTGGTGAAATTCTCGTGAAAATGAAGGCCAGTGCCATCAACTACCGGGACTTTCTAACCATTAGTTATGCCAGTACGCGTGGCATCACCGAAGACAGAATTCCAAACTCTGACGGCTCTGGTGTGGTTGAAGAGATAGGCGCGGGCGTCAGCGCATTTAAATCGGGTGATCGGGTTGTTGGCTGTTTTTTCCAAGATTGGATCGCCGGATCAATTACCAGCAAGACCATGGCCAGCGCGCTGGGCGGGCCTATTGATGGCGTTCTCGCTGAATATGTAATCTTTAAAGAAGATGGGTTGCTTCCCATTCCGGCTCATTTATCATTTGAAGAAGCATCAACCCTCCCTTGCGCGGGCTTAACTGCTTGGAACTGCCTCATTGAAAAAGGCGGTGCGACAGCGGGAAGCTCGGCTCTACTTTTGGGAACTGGCGGCGTTTCCATATTCTCTCTCCAAATGGCGAAGGCTTGCGGTATCCGTGCTATTGTCACCTCAAGTAGTGACGAGAAGCTGGAGCGGGTTAAAGAAATGGGCGCAAGCGACGTCATTAACTACCGGACGACCCCAGATTGGGAAAACCGAGTTAAAGAAGTAACTGGTGGTGCAGGGGTTGATGTGGTCGTAGAAGTTGGCGGCGCAGGAACTCTTGAAAAATCTGTAGAGGCAGTTCGCATTGGCGGCACAATTTCGCTGGTTGGTGTTCTGACCGGTGGTCGTATCGATCCCACATCCATCATGCGTAAATCGGTTTGCTTGCAAGGGATTTATGTGGGACCAAAAGCCATGTTTGAAAGAATGAACAGTGCCTTGGTTCAAAATGATATTCACCCTGTCATTGATCAAGTGGTGGGTTTTGATGAAGCCCGCAGGGCCTATGATCTTATGCAAAGCGGTAAGCATTTCGGAAAAATCGTTATTTCCATGTCTTAACCGGTGTGACGGTTGTTAGCCGTCATTCTCCAACCCTTCGCCGTTATAGGCAGCTTCAAATCTGGACGCGAGCCATTCACCGCTAATAATTGGTGGGTATTTGGCTTGCTCTCCGGGTTTTAGGCAACTTTGCAGGACGTCAACTTTGGTGTTGTAGTTGGGCTCCACAAAGAACGGGACTGAATAACGGTCAGTTTTTAAATCCCCAGTGACACGATGTAGCGTGGATTTGTAACGGCCATTGGTCCAGCGGGCCATCATATCACCAACGTTTACGATGTAGCATCCCTCAAGGGGCGGCGCGTCTATCCATTGGCCGTTTTTATGCTTTACCTGCAAGCCACCCACTTCGTCTTGAGAGAGAATAGTTAAACACCCATAATCCGTATGAGCACCAGCACCCGGCTGGTCTGGGTGGGTTTTATGTTCAGACGGAAGGTAATGAAGAACTCTCAATATACTGGTGGAGTGATCGAAATTTTGATCAAAGAAGTCTTGCGTTTGATTGAGGGCAAGTGCCATTGCCTGCATAACTTTCAAGGCAACCGACATTACCTCTTCAAAATAAGTCTCAGCTGTGTTTTGGATGTCAGGGATTTCTGGGAAGAGGTTTACGCAATAGAACGGATTGTCTGATTTGGCGTCGGGGTGATCAGCTGACAGCTTAATCCCCATATCAAAACTCTCTTTTAAATCCGCGGGTAAGTCTTTCTCAAGTTTTTCTGAACCCAAAGAAGACCAGCCACGATATCCTCCCGATTTGTCAATACTGATTGCTCGTTTGGCATTCTCGGGCAGAGCAAAGAACTCTTGTGCTCGCGCGTAAAGCTTACCGATCAGTTCTTTTTTTACGCCGTGCCCCGTAATGTACATAAAACCGTAGGTTTGAAGTGCATGATCAATCTCGGCGATAGTCGCTTTCCACTTGGCAATATCGAGATCATGAAGCGGCGATATATCTATTACGGGTAATTTGTCCACGAGCTTTATTCCGCTGCTTTATAAATGGTTGTTCTTGGGTGTTCCATGACGCGCTTAATCATCGGTTCGAAAAAGCCCAAATCTTCAGATTTATAAGCGGGGCTAAAGGCATTTTGGTCATATTTTGCACAAAATTCGGCACAAGCGTCATAGTAAGGATGATCTTTAAATTGATCCCGCAAGTTCCGATCTAAGCCAATATGATGAAAGAAATAATAGCCTTGGAATATGCCGTGATTTTTTACAATCCAATAATTTTCGTCGGATAGAAATGGCTGTAAGATGGTTGCCGCGAGATCTGCATGGTTATAGGTGCCTAGCGTGTCGCCAATATCGTGAAGCAGTGCCATAACGACATATTCTTCGTCACGGCCGTCCCGGTGCGCTCTTGTTGCTGCTTGCAAGGAATGTTGCAAACGATCAATAGGAAAACCACCAAAGTCACCAGCAAGCAGCTTTAGATGGGTGAGAACTCTGTCAGGTAGCCCTTTTGAGAATTCCCGAAAATTATCTGAGATGATGGCGTAATCTTCTGCAGTGCCACCAGTCATTTCAGTGAAATTTACTGTGGCTTTTTTTGCTTCGCTCATGGGACACCTTTTTATTTATTTTTAGTCCGCATCATTTTTGACGTCGGATACAGGTAACACTGCAAAATAGTGTTACCCATATTCATATAAAAAGCCAGAAGCATCGCTATGGAATAATCAAGACGCTTTCTGGTGTTCTTTCTTGCAAATAGCCGAAGGTTTAAGTCCCAAGCGTTCAAATAACTGCATGTCGGTTTTTTGATCGGGGTTTTCCGTTGTCAGCAGTTTTGATCCAGCAAATATGGACGAGGCACCGGCCATAAAGCACATGGCCTGCATTTCATCACTCATTTCAAGACGGCCAGCCGATAATCTGACAACGGAGGCTGGCATGGTCAGCTTTGAGACCGCGATAGTTCGAATGAAATCGAAATTATCGAGGGGTTCCGTCTTATTAAGAGGTGTGCCTTCAACGTGCACAAGCATATTAATGGGAACGCTGCCCGGATGTTCAGGAAGGTTGGCTAAAGTTTGGATCATTCCGGTACGATCATTCGCAGTCTCGCCCATGCCAACAATTCCGCCGCTACAAACATTGATCCCGGCGTCGCGAACCAGTGCCAGTGTATTCAGGCGGTCTTCATAGGTGCGGGTCGTGATGATTTTCTCATAATATTCTGGGGAGCTATCCACATTGTGGTTGTAGTAATCAAGGCCAGCTTCTTTTAGCCTGATAGTTTGCGATGGGCTGAGCATGCCAAGGGTCATACATGTTTCCATGCCCATGTCATTAACGCCTTCGATCATTGCCGTGATTACATCCATGTCACGGTCTTTCGGGCTTCGCCATGCACCGCCCATACAGAACCGGGTCGCGCCGCCGTCTTTTGCCCGTTGCGCTTCTTCAAGGACGGTTTGAACCTGCAACAACTTCGCCGCGGGCAAGCCAGTATTATGATGAGAGGATTGAGGGCAGTAGGCGCAATCTTCTGGGCACCCCCCCGTTTTGATGGACAACAGGCTGGAGACTTGGACTTCGTTTGCAGGGAAATGTTGCCGATGCACTGTTTGGGCTTGAAAAATCAAATCCATCAACGGCAAGTCAAAAAGGTCTGAAATTTCCGCGCGGGACCAATCATGCCGCAATCCATCATTGTGAATATTTAGCGTCTTGATGTCTGGTGTTGATTGTACTTCATGTTGCATGAAGGCATCTCCCTATACGTATATTTTCTGTGGTGATAGCAGTTCATGTATTAGAAGAAAAGAGATGAATAAAGGCAAATACTACGTAGACAAATGAATGTTAAGTCCGTGAGTTGTCTTGAGGTTCAGGTTCTGATGGAACCGCATTTTACACTTTAAACTTTATCGAGTGGATTTATTCCCTTAAGCTTAAGTATAAGCAGCATAAAAAGGATAAGAATAATGTCTGATGCTAACGCCCCTGTTATTAGATCAACTAATCTTCTTGCCCCACCAGTGGGAATGGATATTGCATTTTCTGATCCGCAAGGTATCTCAGACCTAATCGATAAAGGCAGTGCCTACAAAACATTATCGGCGGTTCACAAAAATACGGGTGAGACTAGTGGCGGATGGTTTCGCAACTTTTGGGCACTTGGTGAAAAAGTTGTGTTCGATGGGGCGGAGCCATTTTTCTATAATCAAAATTTTATCAATGCCGCAAAGCAGTCGTTTCAGGCTGAGGTCATCCGGCCTGTTGCCATGATGACAAATTTGAACCTGCCCGCACCAGGCGCCCCATTTCATTTAGACCTCCCTTTTTTCCGCGGCGCTCAAAACAGAGAAGTCCCAAGTTGGATGTTGGCCCCAATGGGGTACTCAGGCTTGTTCCATAATTGGGCGATCCCGGTGGCATCAGCAATCACTTGGTTTTATGATGGCGTTGGCGGTGAATTTGAATACTGGCCAAATGGTCTAAATCGACCATCGTTAACCGAAAGTCCGCCTTATTCGAACCGATGCGTGTTGGCAGATAATGAATATATGTACCACCGTGTGGGAGCGATCGGAGATCCGGCAGAGCAAAACAATTACGATGACATTGGGTATGATGCAACGCTTTGCCTATCGGGGGATCGTAAATGGAATGTTGTAGAAGATGGAAAAACAACGGCGATGTTTGACTACGGACAAGTTCGTGTTTCGGTGCTCTGGAAGGCTTATTGTTTTAAAAATGAAGTGGAAGCGGGCTCTTTCGATGATCATTCTCACGACCTTAATCCGCAAATGGTAGCGGACATTTTCTGCGCTGATATGAAATCAAGGGGCATTCCCTTTACAACGCCGGGCGATTTTACGACGGACAAAATTTGGAAAGATAAAATCTTATCCGTGTACCGCGCGCCAGATGGTGGGGCTAGTTACTAACGATCCCAATAGGGTGTTTCCCCGAAACAGTTTGCTAGGTGGTCGATAAATAATCGCACGCGTGATGATAAATATCTGGTTTGTGGGTAGATGGCATATGCCCCCAAATCAGAAGTCTCATAATTTTGGAGAACAGGGATGAGTGTTTTCGCCTTGAAATCCTGCCAGCAAATAAATGTGGGCGTGAAGTAGAGACCAATCCCATCCAATGCGGCTTGCCTTAAAAAATCGCCATTGTTGGACATCATGGCGGTTTGCCCACTAAACTCATGTGGTTTGTTGTCTGTATCGTAGAAGCGATGGACAAGCCCACTTGGGCTTTTATATCTTAAAATGCGGTGGGATATGAGATCTGCAGGTGTTTTCGGGACGCCAAATTTCTCCAAATATTCAGGGCTTGCGCAAAGACAGTGACGGATGGTGGTGAAGCGCCGCGCAACAAGTGTGGAGTTTTCCAAATGAGCAATCCGAATAGCTAAGTCCACGCCTTCTTCAATCAAATTGATTTGTCGATCTGCGAAACTCATATCAATAATCAGACCCGGATGGTCTACGGCAAAGCTATTGACGACCGGCGCCAAGTGTTTAAGACCAAAAGAAAGTGGTGCCGCTATCTTCAATGTTCCGCTTAGTTCTGATTTTGCAAGACTGATGGAACTCACCATCTCCTCAGTATCGCTCAAGATCTTTTGCGCTTGATTGTAGAAAATTTGCCCTGCTTCAGTCAGACTGGATCGACGCGTTGTTCGCGTAAGGAGTTGAACGCCTAACCGATTTTCAAGATCGGCCAATCGGCGGCTAACGGCAGATTTGGCAAGGTTAAGCTGTTCTGCGGATGCCGTAATACTGCCGCTTTCCACAATGCTGACGAATAATGCCATATCTTCAAGTTGTCCCATATATATTGTTCTATTTTAAAGAACAGTAAGTTGCAATATTTTATCTTTATCCACTAAATCGGAAATATTATGTTGGTAGGTATAGAAACACAGTTGAATTAGCTAAAGGATAGATGGATGGTTAAGAATAGCCGCGAAATTATCGGCATTATCCAAGGTGTAGAAGGATCAGATGGCGCTGGTGTTAAGCTGCGCCGTTATATTGGCGGCCCCGAACTTAATATTCTTGACCCGTTTTTGATGCTGGATGTCTTTGGAACAGACGAGCCTGATGATTATATCGCAGGGTTTCCCTCTCACCCTCACCGCGGATTTGAAACGGTGACCTATATGCTTGCTGGTCAAATGCGTCATAAAGATAACGCAGGTAATGAGGGCGTAATTATCCCGGGTGGTGTGCAGTGGATGACAGCGGGACGGGGTATCATTCATTCGGAAATGCCGGAGCAAAGCGAAGGCCTTATGAAAGGCTTTCAATTGTGGGTAAATCTGCCCGCCAGCCAAAAAATGTGTGCCCCGGGATATCAGGAATTCCCACCTGATGTTATGCCCGTTGAGGAGCTTGTGGACAGTGGAAATATTCGTGTCATTGCAGGGACAACCAATGCCGGAACAGTCGGCCCGGTAATAAACGAGCATACTGAGCCTTTGTATATGGATATTCGCCTTAAAGCCGATGCAGAGCTTTCACAAGATATTGCAGATAGTCACAACGCCTTCATCTATGTGATTGAAGGATCAATCACCGTGAGGGCTAGTGATGTTGACCTTAATACCGGTGACCTTTGTGTCTTAGGTGAAGGCGATGAAGTTACAATCACCGCACTTGAGAAGGGAGCCCGTTTTCTCCTCGTTGCGGGGAAGGTGCTGAACGAGCCTGTGGCTAAGGGCGGCCCGTTTGTGATGAATACGCGCAAAGAAGTTATGCAGGCGTTTGACGATTTCCAAAACAACAAATTCTAGAGGATTTTATGGGACTATTAATTGATGGCGTTTGGTTTACCGAAAATCCAAACCCTAAAGACGGCAGCGGAAAATTTATTCGCAAAGATGCGGCTTTTCGTAACTGTATTACGAAAGATGGCGAAGCGGGACCTATTGGGGAAGGTGGATTTAAAGCGGAAGCTGGACGATATCACCTTTATATCTCTCACGCGTGTCCATGGGCACACCGGACAATGATTTTTCGCAAATTGAAAGGGCTGGAGGATATGATTTCCTATTCTGTCGTCCATCATTATATGGGCGAAAAAGGATGGGGCTTCCAGCCGGGTGAAGGTGTGATCGAAGATCCCATTCATGGGGCAGAATATGTTCACCAAATTTATCAAACCGCTGCTGCAAACTATTCGGGGAGGGCGTCAGTCCCTGTTCTCTGGGATAAAGAGCGGAACACTATTGTATCCAATGAGTCATCTGAAATTATCCGTATGTTTAACAGTGCGTTCGACGATATCGGGGCGCTTCCGGGTGATTTTTATCCAAAACGGTTTCAAGACGAAATCGATGTCGTGAACGCTCGGATTTACGAGACTTTGAATAATGGCGTTTATCGCAGCGGGTTTGCCACAACACAGAGTGCCTATGAAAATGCAGTATTTCCGTTATTTGAGACCCTTGATTGGTTAGAGACGCGCCTTTCTGATCAAAGATATCTGGTGGGAGGTATTATTACCGAGGCCGATTGGCGTTTGTTTACAACACTGGTAAGGTTTGACCCTGTCTATGTTGGTCATTTCAAATGTAACCTGAAACGAATTGTCGATTACTCGAATCTTTCTAATTACTTACGTGACTTATATCAAGTAGCAGGTGTGGCTGAAACCGTGAATATGGATCACATAAAATCTCATTATTACGGGAGCCACGATACTGTTAATCCTACTGGTGTAGTCCCTGTTGGACCCATCATTGATAATATGAAACCTCATGACCGGGGGCGGTTTTGATGAAGATTTGCAAGAGCTGATCATCTAAATTTTAAAAGGGCTGTTTTAATCAGATTGAAGCAGCCTTTTTTTTGCGTCTTGTTATTTCGAACTTCTGCTTTCACTCTCAACCCAGTTTGATTATGTTGGGTACTAGCTAATAAAAATCGGATCTATACTATTGATCCTAACGAAGCAAAAAAGCGGGTAAACCCGATAATAAAAAAATGGGGCGGCGACATGAAAAGCTATCAATTTGAAGAATATGGTGAAGCGCTTGTAGAGAATACAGGTGAGGTACCATCAGTATCAGGCAAACAAGTCTTGCTGAAAATCTCTGCCTGTGGCGTTTGCCATAGTGATATTCACCTGTGGGAAGGCCATTTTGACATGGGAGGGGGGCATAAACTTGATGTCCGCGGTAAACGTAAACTGCCCTTCACACTAGGACATGAGATTGTCGGCGAAGTTGTTGCCGTTGGTGATGATGTATCTGATGTTAAAATCGGTGACAAACGGGTTGCTTATCCGTGGATTGGCTGCGATGACTGCGCCATCTGTGCGACTGGCGATGTTCATCTATGTAACAACCCACAAGCGCTGGGTGTGGATATTGATGGTGGTTATAGTGACCATGTCTTCATTCCTCACGAAAAATACCTTTTAGATTACGGCAATCTCGCAAAAGAATTGGCGTGTACATATACCTGTTCTGGATTGACTGCTTATGGCGCATTGAAAAAAGCAAAAGCCAAATGTGATAACGGGACTTTGTTGATCGTTGGTTGCGGCGGCGTTGGTCTCGCGGGCATGGCAATTGCCAAGTCAGTTACAAATGCCCGAATTTTTGTGGCTGATATCGATCCGGAAAGACGTCAGATGGGTCTGGATGCTGGTGCTGAAGCTGCGTTTGATCCAAGTGATCGCGCGCAATTTAAAGAATTGATGCGCTTGTCAGGCGGCGGCGTGAATGCTGCCATCGATTTTGTTGGCGCGGAAAGTAGTGCCAAATTTGGTGTGAACGCACTTTGCAAAGGCGGAAAATTAGTTATTGTTGGTTTATTCGGTGGGACTTTCTCGCTACCAGTACCGATGTTCCCAATTAAAGCCATTGGCGTCGAAGGCTCCTTTGTTGGTAGCTTGGATGAAATGAATGAACTTCTAGTTCTTGCCAAAGCAGGTAAATTGCAGGACCTAAAATTGGACGAGCGACCAATGAGTGAAGCCAATACAGCTCTGATGGATCTTCAAAAAGGAAATGTATTTGGACGTGTCGTTCTAAAAAATTAGACTTTACCTGAAAAAATAGAGGATGGGTAATGCGGTATCCACTGCGATTACCCATCTTCTTTTGTTTAAAGAGAAATAAATAAACGAAGGATCATAATAAGTCTTTCGCAGCCCTACATTAAAGAAATATTAGCGAAAAATGCTATACTGTGTTGGCGTTATGTAACGTTACCACGAATATTTCTATGGGGTTCTTAGCGACAATGTCCTTTGTTAACCTACACCACCGTACTTTTCAGTATGTAGCAGTCGCTTTTGGTCTAACCATTTCCTATGCCCTTTTACGCGGGGTTGCATGGGAGGGGACAGCGGGGCTCCACACAGTGTTGGAAGCTGTAGCAACTATGCTGTCTTTCATCGTCGGTGGAATGGCTCTTTTAAGATACTATTATCTGAGAAATAAGATATTTCTGATTGTGGCTATTGGCTTTTCAGGCACAGGCTTTCTTGATGGATATCATGCTCTAGTCACATTCCCATTTTTAACGCCTCATATGTACTCAGATTTACCAACTCTTATTCCGTGGAGTTGGATTGCATCTAGACAATTTTTGTCAATGCTGCTGGCATTCTCTTGGTTTGTTTACTGGATCGAAGATAGGCGCGGGCGCAAACTCGAAAAAAATCACTGGATCATCTATATTGTTTCAGGACTGATTATTCTCTCATTTTGCTTATTTATTGCTTTTATGCTGTCCCCAATCGGCGACGAACCAGATCTCATTTCCAGAAGATCTGGAGAGGTTTTGTCTGCCTTCTTCTTTCTTCTGGCCCTGATTGGTTATGCAAGAAAAGGAGACTGGCGGACAAAAGCGTTTGATCATTGGCTGATGCTATCTCTTATTGTCGGGCTGATCTCGCAAGCTATGCTTATGTCGTCTTCAGGTAGCCTATTTGATCTAGAGTTCGATATTGCGCTTGGACTGAAGATCGTCAGTTATGGGTGTGTCCTAATAGGTCTAATGCTGAGTATATATGACATATTAAATCATGAAGCTGCCCTTGTCCGCGAATTAGAAGTGCAAAAGTTTGCGCTTAATGAGCATGCGATCGTAAGTGTCACAGATATTGACGGGGCCATCACCTATTGCAACGATGCTTTCTGTGAAATTACCGGATACGTCAGAGATGAAATCTATGGCCAGAACCACGATATACTTCGTTCAGGGTATCATTCTGATGAATTTTATAAAAATTTGAACGAAGTTACTGCCAGCGGTAAGACATGGAAAGGGCAAATAAATAACATCAAGAAGAATGGAGATCGATATTGGTTGCAATCAACTATTATTCCCTTTCTCGATGAACATGGTGTGCCCTTTCGTTACGTGACGGTTAGGACGGATATAACAGAATATAAAATTCTGATGGAAGGCTTACGCCGTGAAAAAGAACTTCTGTATGCGACGAAAGAAAATATAAGTCAGGGATTAAGTGTTTTTGATAAAAACATGAATTTTGTAATTTCTAATGCAAAATTCGGTAAAATGTTCGGATTCCCTGAAAAACTTACAGCGGTAGGTACGCCATATGCCGATTTTATCAGATTCAATTTCAAACACGCTGACTTCGGTCCAGGTCACGTTGATGATATTGTTAAAGAGAGGGTTGCAGACGCTGCTAGATGTGTTCCGAGAGAATTCGTTAGAAAATTAAATAATGGGACATTGATCCAAATTTTTAGTAATCCAATGCCAGACGGTGGGTTTGTAAACACTTGCCTTGATATTACAGAACAGCGAAGACTGGAAGAAGCTCTAATCTTTGCCAAAGACAATGCTGAAAATGCGAATACGGCAAAAACGAATTTCCTAGCAACCATGAGCCATGAAATTCGAACGCCTTTAAATGGTGTGTTGGGTATGGCGCAATTGCTGCGTGATACCGAGCTTGACCCTGATCAAGTAACCAAAGTTGATAATATTTTGTCTTCAGGAACGTCATTGCTTGAAATATTGAACGATATTTTGGATATGTCGAAAATCGAAGCTGGCAACATCCATCTGGAGGAGGCCGTTTTTGATCTAAAAGACTTTATCTGGGATGTATCGTCATCCTTTATCAGCTTGTCCGAGGAGAGAGACTTATCGTTTGAAATAAACGAATTAGTAGCAGAACAAACTTTAGTCGTTGGCGATAAAATGCGATTGCGGCAGGTGGTTCTAAATTTATTGAGTAATGCCTTTAAATTCACCAATACCGGTCAGATTAGTATATCTGTTTTTATGGATAAAATTGCTGAGTATGAGGAATCTAAAAACACGTACCGGATAGAAGTGAAGGACACTGGGCCAGGGATAGCACCGGATCGGATAGCCTCTATCTTCGATGTCTTTGTTCAAGAAGATAATTCAATAACCAGAAAATTTGGCGGCTCTGGTTTGGGATTGTCCATTGTAAAAAATCTTATTGAACTAATGGACGGCACTATACAAGTGGTCAGTGATCTTGGTATTGGATCAACATTCTCGGTTTGCTTGCCGTTGCGATTGGCCTCAGTGGTTGAAAGAGAGACGTTTGCCTCTTCCATCACGAAAATAACTACTGAAGAAATATTGCCACTTAAAATTCTGGTGGCTGAAGACAATATTGTGAACGCCATGATAGCCAAAGCAATGCTGGAGCAGGGTGGCCATACGGTGGATTTTGCAGTCAATGGGAAATTGGCTGTAGAATATTTGGATAAAACGATGCCGGATTTGATTTTAATGGATGTCCATATGCCGGAAATGAGCGGGATAGAGGCTACGGAAATCATCCGGCTAAAATACAAACAAGATCAATTGCCAATTGTTGGTGTTACGGCAGAGGCGTTTAGCGAAAGAATAGAACAACTCATCAATATTGGAATGAACGAAGTTCTTACAAAACCCTTTTCAAAGGACGAGCTAGATACTGTGCTTGTTAAATACGGTGTGCTGGAGCGATCTGAGTGACCGATAAAAAGAGCCCCTAGAACGGGGCTCGGATTAGACATAAATAGATCTTATGTTTGGATCAATGTATGGGGCCCCGATACTCCATATCAATTAGTTCTTTAACAACCCGGAGTAGGTGAAGACACGCACTCAATTCCTCTGTTGCCCCGTTTTCCCGTAGGGAGTGAGCTTCATGGTCTAACATATCGACAGCACTTTCGCCTTGCTGCATAATCATGAAATGAGCAGTGCTATACAGATCCACTGTGGAATCTGGTTGGAATTCAATGACGTTCATCATGGCACTACTCCTTCTACTCAACTACAAACTTGATGTAAGGAGTGTAGTGCTAAATCGTTAAGAACTCGTAAGTGGAGTAAAAATAAACCGAATATTTACATTATGTATTCGAGTCTTTTCTAATAAGGAAGACCGACTGCCGATGTCATGAAGCGCATGAACGGTGTCGCCTTTTGTAATGTGGCGGCAACCTCTTCCACAAGGTTTCCTTTGTGTATAGTGGCTAGCGGCATTCTTTTCATAACAAAGAATGTTTGCCGTTTCATATCTTCAATATGTCGATGGTCAATTGGGTAGCCTTTCGGAGCTCGTTTTAATCCCTCGCCGGAAATTTCACCAAATTCAGACATGAACTCTTCATCATCCAAAATAGCTTGCCATTTTTCAGGTTTGCCATCTATTTCGGCACGAATAAGCGCGAGTTTAGGGGAGGGCGGTTTCCAAAGGCCCCCACCAAATCGAACACCATCCAGATCTATATGCAGGTAGAAACCCGGGGCATGAGCGTCTTTGCCAGCTTGGTGACGTAATTGACAAGCCATGTGCTCTTTGTAGGGTTTTTTATCTTTTGAAAATCGGACGTCCCGATAAATACGAAAAACAGATCCCCCGTTTGGACGAGGGTCTGCAATATAATAAGGGGCAAAATCTTCTAGGTAAGGGGCAAGTGCTGAAATGAAGTCACACATGGGATAAAGAGCAACGTCGCGGTAACGTTGCTTATTCGCATGGTACCAGTCCCTGTCATTATTCTGGGTTAGATCCTCGTAAAATGTAACAAATTCTTTGGAAAATCCGCTGAAGCTATCGCTCATGGGTATCTCTCTTTATTATAGCTTACGATGATCAATGACGCGTTTGGCTTTACCGCCGGAGCGTTCGAGTTCACCAGGATTACATAGAATAACTTTTGATGAAACGCCCAAGACACCTTTAATCCGTTTTTGCAGATGGACTGCCACCGAATTATCGACTGGGGTCAGCGGATCTCGTTCTACTTTGACAGTTAGCTCGTCCATAATGCCTTCACGAGTGACCTCTAGGACGTAATGGGGGCTCAGACCTTCGGTTGCGACAACAAGATCCTCAACGTGATTTGGGAACAAATTTACGCCGCGGATAATCAACATATCATCCACACGTCCGGTGATTTTCTCGATCCGTCTCATAGACCGGGCGGTTCCTGGTAACAGACGAGTTAAATCACCTGTCCGATAGCGGATAACGGGAAAGGCTTCTTTGGTCAGTGTTGTGAAAACCAACTCCCCTTTTTCGCCGTCGGGTAGGACTTTTCCATTATTTGGATCAATAATTTCAGGGTAAAAATGATCTTCCCATACCGTCAGGCCGTCTTTGGTTTCAAGGCATTCGTTGGCAACACCTGGTCCCATGACTTCAGATAGGCCGTAAATATCCAGCGCATCAATGTCGAATGTATTTTGGATTTGCTCGCGCATGGCCTCGCTCCAGGGTTCTGCGCCAAAAATACCCGCTTTTATGGAGCTGTTTCTGGGATCAATGCCTTGGCGTTGGAATTCTTCAGAAAGCGCCATCATATAGGACGGTGTAACCATGATAATTTCAGGTTTAAAATCCTGTATGATTTGAACCTGACGTTCTGTTTGCCCGCCAGACATTGGGACAACAGCACACCCAAGCCGTTCTGCACCGTAGTGGGCGCCAAGACCGCCAGTAAATAAGCCGTAGCCGTAAGTGATATGGACCATATGTTCACGGCGTCCACCAGAGGCGCGAATGCAGCGAGCAACTAAATCTGCCCAATTATCTATATCATTCTGCGTATAGCCGACTACGGTCGCCCGGCCAGTTGTGCCAGATGACGCGTGAAGACGAACGATGTCAGCGCGGGGAACTGCGAACATTCCAAAAGGGTAGTTATCCCGAAGATCCTGTTTCGAGCAAAAAGGCATCTTTGCAAGATCTTCGAGAGATTTAAAATCTGAAGGATGAACGCCAGCCGCATCAAACCGTTCTTTAAAAAGAGGAACATTCTCATAAGCATGGGAGAGTGACCAAGACAGACGTTTTGTCTGCAAGTCTGTAATCTCATCACGGCTGGCGATTTCGATTGCATCCAATTCTTCTTTTTTTGGCGGTGTTAAGCGTGACATCCATTTTCCCTTTAAAATTTTAACTCAAGCCTTTATCAGACCCGTTCGATAATCATTGCAATGCCTTGACCAACGCCGATGCACATTGTGCAAAGGGCGTATTTCCCGCCTGTCCGTTGCAGCTGATACATTGCTGTGGTTGCAAGCCGTGCACCCGACATGCCGAGAGGATGACCGAGCGCAATTGCGCCGCCTTGAGGGTTCACGCGAGGATCATCATCAGCAATGCCAAGCTCACGGGTAACCGCAAGGCCTTGAGCTGCAAATGCTTCGTTCAATTCGATGATATCCATATCAGCGATGGTCAAACCTGCAATCTTCAATACTTTTTGGGACGCCGGCGCGGGTCCAATACCCATGATGCGCGGGGGAACACCGGCAACAGCGGTGGCCACGATACGAGCTCTAGGAGTTAGGCCGTAATCTTTCACTGCTTGGTCAGAGGCAATTAGCAAAGCGCAAGCACCATCATTTACTCCAGACGCATTGCCCGCGGTAACCGTTCCATCAGGACGAACAATAGGGCGAAGTGATGCCAGTTTTTCTAAAGTCGTCGCACGGGGATGTTCATCAAGACTAACGACGATATCATCGCCTTTTCGCTGCGGAATTGTAACTGAAGTGATTTCTTCCGCGAGATTTCCATTTGCCTGTGCCGCGGCGGCTTTATCCTGACTGCGGACGGCAAATAAATCCTGATCTGCGCGATTTACGCCATAATCATCAGCCACATTTTCGGCTGTTTGTGGCATGCTGTCAGTACCGTAGAGTGAATTCATCTGCTTGTTCACAAAGCGCCAACCGATTGTTGTATCGAAAGTTTCCACATTTCTCGCGAATGCAGATGTTGCTTTTCCAGTAACAAATGGTGCGCGGCTCATGCTTTCAACACCGCCGGAGAGGGTCAGCTGAGCTTCTCCGGTCATGATTTGTCGGGCTGCTGTTGCCGTGGCATCAAGGCCAGAACCACACAGGCGGTTAATGGTTGCACCTGGTGTACTGTCAGGTAAACCTGCAAGCAGTGAGCTCATCCGTGCAACGTTTCGATTGTCTTCGCCTGCCTGATTGGCGTTGCCGTAGATAACGTCGTCGACTTTAGACCAATCAACACCAGAATTTCTTTCCATCAACGCTTTGAGCGGAATAGCACCCAAATCATCTGTCCTGACAGAGGAGAGAGAGCCGGCATAGCGGCCGATAGGTGTGCGCGTAGCATCGCAAATATAAGCATTTTTCATGATTTTTCTTCTTCGTTTTCGTTAAGGCCGGGGATCATTTGGCCTTTGATTGTGTGTGAATTGCCGCGGAATGTTGCGACGAGTTCGTTAGTCTCATTTGTCACGTCAATATCGTAAAGACCAGTGCGGCCCTTACGATGAACTTCCACAGCGGTTGCCGTAAGCAAACAATCGGGGGAGACAGCGCGCAGAAAATTAATTTGAGCGCCCTGAGCCACTGTGCTTTGATTATAAGCGTTGCAAGCAAATGCAAAAGCCGTATCTGCCAAAGTGAAAATATATCCTCCGTGGCAGGTACCATGCCCATTTAGCATGGTATCGTTCACGCGCATAGTCATGGTGGCTGTACCGGGGCCGATCTCTTTTAACGCTATTCCAAGATGCTGAGAGGCATTGTCTTTGCGGTACATTGTTTCAGCGACTGTTTTAGCAACTTCATCGGGAGTTAGTTTCTTATAGTCTGCCACGGATCACTCACCTGTAAAGTTTGGTTTTCGTTTTTCAGAAAAGGCCCTTACGCCTTCAATGAAGTCAGCGGTTTTGGCGGCTTTGCGTTGGAGATCCCGTTCCACATCTAATTGCTCTTCTAGTGTGTTGCCAAGACTAGCGTTCATGGCCTGCTTAATCATTGCGAGGCCTTTTGTTGGTCCCTTGGCTAAACGTAAAGCCAGTGAGTTTGCTTCGATCATGAGTTGATCATCATCGATTACCTTCCAGATCAAGCCGAGACGTTCAGCTTCCTCTGCTGGGATCTTATCACCGAGAAGGGCAAGTCCCATGGCTTTGGCTGATCCAACAAGCCGCGGCAAGAAATAGGTGCCACCTGCATCCGGCACAAGTCCAATATGGCAAAAGGCTTGAAGGAAATAAGAAGATTTGGCTGCAAGGCATATATCAGCGGCCAGAGCAAGACTGACACTCGCGCCAGCAGCAGGGCCATTTACCGCAGAGATAACGGGCTTGTCCAGGTTCCGTAAAAACAAGATCAGTGGATTGTAGTTTTTCTCAAGGGTTTCCCCCGCGTCAAACTTGTCAGGATCAGTTGGATCACTTTCCGATAGGTCAGCGCCCGCCCCAAATGCACGACCTGCACCCGTTATTAGAACAGCCCGGATTTCGTCTTTCGACAGCTCTGGCATTATCGATTTCAAATCAGCATGCATTTGTTCGCTGAAAGTATTCATTTTTTCAGGGCGGTTGAGAGTGATCGTTGCCACCCCATCCGCGACGTCAAAGAGTATTGTTTCATATGCCATTTGGGAGAGGCCCCTTTTTTTTATTGTTTGATGCCGAGCATTTTTTTAAAACTAACACAAAAATAAAAAAAATAGAATATTTTTGTATCGCATTAAAAGAATGCAAAAAAAATCAGCTATAAACATTAGCTGATTTTTCGTAAATTTCGTAGGGAAACTATTTTTTCAGTTTAAGCAGATCTCACTAGACGAGGTAGGTCGATTTTAACCTGATCGCGACCGGCATTTTTCGCTTGATAGAGCGCCGTATCCGCACGTGCGATCAAATCGTCTATGCTTTCTCCGTCCGAAAACTGTGCGACGCCAAATGACATGGTAATTCGTCCAACGTCAGCCCCAGTATTTCGTTTCACCAATTTTTTCTCGGAAACACTGGTCCGTAAACTATCGGCAAGTTTAGCGGCATGTTCCAGACTTGTTCCAGGGAGTATAATTCCAAATTCTTCGCCGCCGTATCTTGCTGCAACTGCATTGTTTTTCACGCCACCATCTAAAGTTTGCGCAACGAGTTTTAAGACTTGATCTCCAAAGACATGCCCATGCTCATCATTGAAATTCTTGAAATGATCAATGTCGGACATGATGAGGCAAAGTTTGGAATTTGATTTTTTTGAATTTCCAGTGGCAAGTCGTAATTCAGTATCAAATTTCTTCCGATTGGCAATCCCAGTTAAGGGGTCAGTTAAGGTTTCACTCTCTACCTGTTCAAGCCGTAGTTTTAGAGCGGATATTTCATCGGAGGCATTTTTCAAACTATCATTCAACTGATGTGATTGTTCGGCCATAGATTTGGTTTCGGCGATGACGTTGCGAACAGTACTTTGCAAATCAGGTAAACTTAAGCCATCTGCAGTGTCCGCAAAATTATCAAGTTGTTCCCCGTAGTTGGCAAGACCGTTTGAGGAACTTTGAATTTCACGCAAAACAGCCTGCATGGATTGTTGAACTAGCCGATTGGCTTCGCGCAATTCCTTGCCTTCTTTTTCGAATGAGAAAAATTCGTTAAAAATTTCCTTCGCGACTTCATCACTGAATTTACCCCTTTCAAGCATAAGCCGATTTACGACTTCAATGATCTTTGGGTTTTCCTCGCTAAGATACTCATACCATATGGTGTAATTCTGCGGGATCGTTCTGATTTTTCGATCCTTCAATAGTGCCATAGTTTTTTGAGCAGTCAGTGACGCTTTGTTAAAGCTATCATCTTTGCGCACTATAAGGTCCCCTCCTATAGGTAAGCTAATCTTGTGGGATCGAAAAATTAACGCATTGGTTGATCCCGTTTGAAAGGCATAGAACAAAAAAACACTTACTAATAAGTTAATTCGATCTGTCTAATGTTACAAATAATTACATTTTGTGGAATACGGTGATTAAATCTAATGCGTATATTAGGAATAAAAAAATACTCGTTTTAGGAATGGTCTGTAAAAAGAGTTTGCTTGTATAGATACAAAGTATGAGATTTGCTCTAAGTCGAAGTGGTTAGCTGGTCTTGTAAGTTGCTTGTGTTAAGGTACTGAAATTTAACGATTCATGCATTTAATTTAATGATGTACGCGCAAAGTAGCTAGTTTTTTTGACAAATGAACAAACGCTACTTTTGATTGAAATTAAATTTACCATAAAATCCGAAATTTCAAAAAAACTGTTTGTTTCTATTGGTTTTAATTTTTTTACTAAGTTGAAAAATAAATAAATTATTTCCCGTCGCTGGTGGAATATATACTCGAATATCTAGATGATGGTCATTGGTCTAAGAATCAAATACACGAATTAGTCTCGGTTTGATTACCTCACTGAATTCTGATGTAGATCGGCTGTAGCGTGACCGAGAAAATATTTAGAAAGTTAGAAAATTCGCTGTCAAAAAGAGGGGAGACTATGTATCCGTTGGATCCTGAAATGATCTGTCGAGGGTTTGGTGAATATATGAAGTGAATGGGGAAAATACTCCCCAATTTTTGAGAAAAATTCACTCATTGTTACAAAATGTAATTTTATATCCGTAGCGAAAAGCTGGTTTTATTGTTATTTATTCAGGCTTCAGTTGGGTGTAAACTATCAACATATTGGTTAAATTCTTCCGCATTTCAGGGGAGGTTAGCCTAACATTTACTTTGTCATTGAGGATTGCTTGGGCCAGCGTTCCAAATAACATCTGCATGCCAAATTTGATGCTGTCTTCACTTCGATATGGTGCATCTCCGATAAATCGATCTTTCAATAATTCGAGTAATGTTAATGTGAGGGTTTCACCGCACTTGTGAATTGGCTCCCAAGCCTCTGGGTTGGATGCTGCCATAGCGATAGATCCTCGAACGACGCCCCTTAGGTTCGTACTGAGGAGATCCACTGATACATTCACTAGAGTGCTGAAAATTTCCTCTGAGGAGGCCGAATTCCAAGATGGGTTTGAAAACTCTTCTTCAATGGATGTTATAAACAAAGAAACTGCAGCTTTTTGAGTAGCAATAAAGAAGCTTTCTTTGTCATTGAACCGGCTATAAAAGGTGCCGACTGAATAACCACAAGCTGACGTGAGTTCAATGATCGATATGTCTGAGAAATTTTTTTCACACAGCAGATCCATGCCTGTTGCTATCAGCTCGTCTCTTCGTTTTTTACTGCGTCCCTGAAGCGCTGGCTTTACACCAGTGGAATGTATCGACGTCTTAATTTTTGGAGAGCGTGCCATACTCTTACCTAACTCAGTAACAAATAATGATAACTAGGCGTTTAGTTATAAGTGGGGAAAAGGCATGCGTCACTTATAATATTCAAATTTCCACTAAAACTCACATAAACTTCACAAAAATACGAATTTTATCATTTAGGGAAATGCGAATAACAAATTAAATCCCAATATAGGAACATAGACTAATGATATATAATATTCTATTTGTGGTTCACTGAAAATACGCGATACCAGTAATGCTGAATCGACTGCAATTAAGCCGGCATTATCTCACCTGTTTCGCATGAGCTAAACAGTTCTATCCAAAAGCCTTGAAGGTGATCATCGTGAACGTATCTTGAATATGTTCTAAAGAATGAATTGCTTCATTCACAAAATGGCCAATGTCCTGATCGTCATCCAAAAAACACTTCATCATCAAGTCGTATTTCCCTGAAATGGAATAGACTTCAGATACTTTGTCGATTTGCTCAACGGCTTGGTTGGCAACGTCGTATGCCTTGCCAAGTTCACATTTCACCATGACGAATATTGTTTTCACGGGAGGCCTCTTACCTGATTGTTTCCAGCTTTGAGTGTTAGCATGAACTGTTGCTGGAGGCAAAATGAGAAAAGGGCAGAAACAAAATTCTGCCCCTTAATCAATTATTTTTCGACTGATTTGCGCATTTCTATTTTGAAGAATGCAGGAACATTTTCTCCAAGCCCAAGGACTGGGTTATCGTCGTCGTCGCGATTATAGCGTGAGCGGCGAGGGCGCTGCGTTTTCTTAGGCTTGGCGTTGCGGTCTGTTGCTTGAGGTTTAACTTCAACTACAGGCTCTACAGCCACAGGCGCAGCGGCTACTGCCTCGACTTGTGTTTCAGGTTTTGTTTCGCGGACAGGTTTCGTGTCGCGAGTAGGTCGAGGTCCCCGAGCAGGTCTTGCTTCCCGAGTTGGGTTAGGGGCTCTTCGTGAGCTACCATCTCTGGCATTTCTGGATTTTGGTTGGCGTTTAGCGCGACTATCAATTTCAACGCCTTCCGCTGCAATGTCTTCCATGCCCTCTAATTCGATTTTCGGAATTTCCTTCCCGATCGTTTTATAGATTGCTGCAAGATATTTTTCATCGCCCTTGTTGGTCAGTGTAAACGCATTACCTTCTTGGCCTGCGCGTCCTGTTCTACCGATGCGGTGGACATAATCCTCGGCATGAGTAGGGACATCAAAATTAAACACATGGCTGACGTTCGAAACATCGATGCCGCGGGCAGCGACGTCTGAGCAAACAAGATGGGAAATTTCACCAGATTTAAATTTCGCTAGTGTTTCCATGCGATGGCTTTGCGACATATCGCCGTGGAGGCCACCTGCATTAAAGCCATGTTTCGTCAGAGATCCTAGAAGGATATCTACATCTTTTTTGCGATTGCAGAAGATGAAAGAGTTTTTGACGCCCTCTCCTTTAAGCATCTGTCTTATGGCCGGACGTTTTTCACGTTTCATAACGTGGATAAGGCCTTGAACCACTGTAGATGCAGCCATAGAAGGCGCTTCAACTTTAACTTCTTTGGGATTCATCAAGAATTTATCAGCCAGTTTTCGCATGTCTTTAGACATGGTGGCTGAAAAAAACAAAGTTTGGCGCAACGGCGGCATCAGTGA
>Ga0209826_1000667_pt1 | contig 24392 bp, 15 predicted proteins | sample GOMGulsemesocosm_5_FD_184637 | JGI IMG/M metagenome (GOLD analysis project Ga0209826, IMG submission 184637) | Methane-oxidizing microbial communities from mesocosms in the Gulf of Mexico - GOM15C Gulf of Mexico (SPAdes) (version 2) | ecosystem: Environmental > Aquatic > Marine > Cold seeps... | reverse complement strand
CATCAATGCCTAAGGCCTGACCTGAAATTTTTGCCCCTGCCGACGAGCATAAAAATAGCGCCATGTTGGCGACATCCTCAGCATCGACAAATAATCGCATCGAACTCTGGGACTGATACAGCGTGCGTATGGCCTCGGTCTCCACGCCACGTTCGCTGGCATCGCGTTCAATGACACCTTCAATACGTGGCCCGTTGACGCTGCACGGGCAGAGTGCGTTTACACGAATATTGTGGGGGCCCAGTTCCATGGCCCAGGTTTTAGTTAAACCAATCATCGCCCATTTTGCGGCGGCGTAGGCGGAGCGCAACGGAAAGCCAAAAAAAGCGGCGTTGGAAGACATATTCACAATACTGCCGCCGCCTTTTTTTAGTAGGGGCACGGCTTTGCGGGTACAGTAAAACTGCCCATTGATATCAATGTTTATACATTGATCCCACTCTCCTGGATCAATGTCCTCTACGGCTCCAGTGGGACCTGCTATCCCTGCGTTATTGATCAACACATCAAGGCGGCCGTACAGTTTTTCGAATTCGGTGAAAAGGTTATCAACATCTCCGACTTTACTGATGTCAGCCAGTGAAGCGGTGGCACTCGGGTTTGCCTGTGAAAACTCTGCGATAGACTCGCTTGATATATCACACACATGCACACGATAATTTTGCGCCAGAAAGGTCTCGGCCATGCAGCGGCCGATACCTGCAGCACCTGCTGTTATTAACACAACCGGCGCTTCAGAATTGGATTGAGTTGTCATCATTGACTGCCTTACTCAATTTTTAGGTTAAAAAAGGGCAGCAAGCTGCCCTTTAATTATTGGTTTTACTTAAAAGCGCAGGCGATATTTTACACCCATGGTTCTGGGCCTATTCGCTGTAATAGTAGAATCCCAGGCGGAGCCACCTTGGGCACCACGTGTGATTTCTGCACGTTCATCCGTCAGGTTATTCACGAACAAATCCAAACCCCATTTTTCGGAATCGATACCGACAGACAGATTTAAATTATCATAATCGGCCTGAGTATCACGGCGATCGGTCGTTTGGTCTGCAGTCGTGTAGTTGAAAATATCATCATAGGATTCGCCGACATAAGCGTAGACCAACTGTCCGTAAGCTGGCATATCAGCAACAGTGAAGTTGTAACGGCTGTTAATATTGAATTTCAGCTCAGGTACGCTTGGAAGAGCCGTGCCTTTTGGCGCAAAATTCGTACCCACTACAAGATCTTCGGCAGTCTCGCCGATGTTATAGGCAACGCCGGTCGAAATAGTCCAGCCCTCAGAAATGACAAACGTAAGATCGGTCTCGACACCATCAATGACCGCTTCACTGACGTTAACCGTAACACCCAGGGGAATGCCATAGGATGAGTCGTATTTGGTCAGTTGCATGTCTTCCCAGGTCATGTGGTAAAGCGCACCGTTCCAACGTAAACGATTGTCCAACCACTGGGTTTTCCAACCAAACTCGAAGTTGGTCAGAAAGTCTGATTCGTAGGTGGCGGGAATGATCGTGTTGGATGCACGGTTAATGCCACCGGGACGGTAGCCTTCTGACCAGGTCAGATATACCATGTTGTCGTCGCCGAAGCTGTAGTTTACGTTGGCCTTAAATATACTGCCGCTGTCGGTAATTTTACTGTCGATATTCGCTTCTGCGTAGATAAGTTTGGCATTGGTTGTGCCGTAGCCACTTACACCTTTAAGAGTACCTTCATTTTCAAAGTAACGACCACCGAGGGTAGCAGTAAGGTTGTCGGTGAGGTCGTAGCTGACTTCACCAAAAAACGCTTCTTGTTGATCACTGCGCTGTTGATCGGTTAGGTACCAGAGGTCAGGTTGGCCGAACACTTCATAGTCAACACCCTTCGCCATGCCGGGCTGTACCCACTCTTGACGGTAGTCATGGCTGGAATCTTCATAGTAATAACCAGCCACGTATTGCAGTCTGCCATCACCCTGCGACTGCAGGCGGATTTCATGGGTGTCGCGCTTGTAGCTGTTGTCGGAATTGTAAAAAATGGAGTTGCTGGTACAGGGGCTTGTGGACGGTGCGTTGTAGCTGCTGTAGTCACACGAGTAGTAGGAAATCCAAGTGTTGTTGTGGTCAGAATAGTCAGAGTAATCGACATTCTCACTCACATCGCGGTTCATAAAGGAACCTGCGTACACCAAGCTGGCAAAGCCGAGGTCGCCCTCGATGGTTAATCCGTATTGCTTGAACTTATCCTCTGAATCGTCAGGGCCGAAACGCTGTACTTCTAGGTCGCCAATTTCACCGTTGGGATTTTCTTTATCGTGGAACCAAACGCCTTTCGTGTCTTGATTCTGTTGCAGGTAACTTAAGGTTCCAGACCAGTCTTCGTTGATGTTTACCTTGACGGCCGCGCGGAAGCCTTTATTTTCAAGTTCGTTGAAATCTTCTGCTACGAAGCGGCTGTTATCTTCTTCTATTTGAGACCCTGCATAGTCGCTGTAGTCAAGCGCCGAAGTTCTTGAACCCGCGATGTTATCGATATATCCGCCATCTTTTTTGTTCCAAGCAACCAAGCGAATGGCGGCGTTGTCACCCAGTGGCTGATTAATATAGCCCTCTCCAATGTGGCTGTTGTCGCCACCCTTGATGGTGGACATACCCACATCAAAGCCGGCTTCAAATGAATCCATTTGAGGTTTGTTGGTGATGATGCGCAAGGTGCCGGATTGGGCACTGGCACCGAACAGAGTCGATTGCGGGCCAGCTAAGGCCTCAACTCGTTCTATATCGTAAACGTGAATATCCAAGTTTCTGCCGATGGCGGTAACCGGTTGTTCATCCAGGTAAACCGCTACAGATGGGTGTGAACCAGAGGCGTTGCCATCCCCGCCATCGGATGCACCACGCATATAAAGCTGCGAAGTACCTGGGCCAGCGGATGAGTATGACAAGCTCGGCATCAGCAAGGCGTAGTCTTCAAAGCTCTCCACACCTAATTGCTGCAGTGCTAGGCTGTTCAAGGCCTGTACGCTGACGGGTGTATCTTGCAGGCTGGCCTCTCTTTTTTGTGCGGTAACGGTAATTTCTTCCAGTACCAGCCCCTCTGCCAGTGCTTGTGGCGCACCTGCCAATAGGCCAGCCAGAACCGCTGCTGGGATGAGGGTTTTTGTCGAACTAAAACTGTGATTAGCCGCTGCAATACCGCTTCTGAGCAGATTGCGTTTGGGGCGGGCATGGAAAGGTTTCATGTATGACTCCAGTGGTTATTGTTATAGTTATGTAGATGGTTCACCAACAAAAATGAGACGAATATATGCCAGTAAGGGCAATACAAAACATCGTCAATCGATCAATATTGGTCAATGCATTAGATAAATTCATCCATTAAAATCATCGTAGAAGATCCTTAATAGGGGTACTCATCCAGGCATTCACCGAGTGCTTCTTTTAAAGGGGTAAGGTGTTCTTCATAGGGCTGCCAAGCGTCTAAGCCCGACGTGTAAATGGGTTGGCGAACCTGTTCGGAGCTGGCCGTTCGAACCGTTCGCTTGTTGTCGTAGAAATTTAAACAAGCTTCTTCAAACGGCAACCCACAGAACGCAAGCAGGCGCCTAACTTGAGTTTCAAAATCGGCAACAACCGCCTCGTAATGCACCGTTAAGACTTCACCGGGCAAGGCTTTGTGCCAGTGATTCATCTGGCGCATATAGGCGGCGTAATAGTGACCAACATCACCTAGGTCATAGGTGAAGGTTTGCCCGTTGGCAAAATGTTGCTTAAAACAGCTAAAACAACTGGCCATGGGGTGGCGCCTAGCATCAATGATCTTTGCGTTGGGTAATATAGATTTAATAAAGCCGATATGAGCAAAGTTGTTGGGCATCTTGTCGATGAAAAAAGGTGCCCCCGAACGCTGAATGGTGGTTCTTTGAAGATATTCCTCTCCCAGCGCTTTGAGGTCCTCCGGTCGGGCCTGTGCCATGATCGCGGGGTAGGTTGGCGAGCCATCTGAAGATTTTTTGCGATTCAGCCTGTGCGTCATGGAAATAATATCGGGTAGTTCCTTGGTGCCCTCTACTTGCGAGTGACTTGCCAATATTTGTTCCAGCAGGGTAGAGCCAGATCTTGGTAAGCTGACAATAAAAATGGGGTCAGCCCGCTCACAGCCTTGGCCCTGCCTATTGGCTAAATAATCTTGGGTATAGTGCTTGATGATGCGATCGGCGGCGTTTGAATTGTTTTTGGCGCTGTAAGGTTCCAACTTGTGCTTGAGCGTGTTGCCGCGTTGATAGGCGTGGAATGACTCGCCGTATAAACCACGGTCCTCCAAGGCTTTACCCAGTGAGAATTGAATTTTTGCTTCGTCTTGCTCAGTTGGTTTTGTCGTGGCTAGAATGTTTTTCATCGAGCTGATTTCGGCATCACTGAAAGGATAGTTTTTCAGGTCTGCCAGGCTCCAGTAGGCTTCACCATCCGTGGCGTCAACTTCCATGGATTGATGGTAGGCCGAGATCGCTTCTTCCCTACGACCAACGGCTCTTAATACATGGCCTAGGTTGGAGTAGAGTTTTGAGCGTGTAGGGTGTATTTTTATTTGAGCCTGGAACAGCTCAATCGCCTCTTCGTGTCGACCAATGCGACTCAATATGGCAGCCTTTTCAGTCTCCATGCCTTGAATGTTTTGGCTTGCCTGCGCCAGTGTGGCGATTTCAGCTAAGGCATCTTGGCTACGCTCCCGCTTATTTAACACATGGGCGAGATTCAACCTGGCCAAATGAAAGTCAGGGGCAATTTTCAATACTCGTTCAAGCAAACCTTGAGCGTCATCATAAATCTCCATGCGTATTGCCACCTCGGCCAACAGCCGGATAGCATTAACGTCTCGGGGGAACTCATGGATGTGCTCTCGGCACAGAGATTCAGTTTTTGCTAGGTCATTACCGTGTAAGCAGGATGCCGCCTCAATCACCCGCGGGTGCTCATTGCTTAGCTTAAAAAATTCATCCGTAGCTTCCTGTGACTTGGCCTGGTTACCGATTACTTGATAGAGCTCGGAGAGCTTCTGCCAAGCAGGCGAATACTCAGGCTGTAGATCAATTGTGTTTTTAAAAGAAACTATGGACCTTTCCGGATTGCCTAATAGCTCGTACACCAGCCCCAGCTCAAAATGCGCCATTGGAAAGTCCCGGGCACGCTTGACCAGTTTGATCAATATTTGCAGGGCATCTTTCGCTTTGCCTTGCTGCCTCTGGGCTGTGGCGACGATAATCATCGCGTTGGGGTTGTTTGGCGAAGCCTTTAAAATCTCTAAACCTTGCTCTTCGGCGCTATTGAAATCGCCTTGGTTTAATAGAACGTGGGCGTGCTGAAGCGCCTGTTGGAGATTTCCAGTGGCGTCGTTAGCTGCTTGGGCTGATATGTTCATAGCTTTGTCGCCTTTTTATTATATGTTGATCTTGGCATGAAGAACCCTTAGATTACAAAACAGTTGTCGTTGATGACAGATGAAAAAAACTCAACTATAATATCGTTCATTATGCGCAAGAAACTCCCTCCACTTAATGCCTTACGCAGTTTCGAAGCTGCCGCTAGACACCTGTCCTTCAAAGAGGCGGCGCAAGAGCTTTGTGTGTCACACTCGGCCGTAAGCCACCAAATTAAGTTGTTAGAGGGCAGCTTGGGAGTTGAATTATTTACACGCAAAGCCCGCTCAGTGGAGCTGACAAAAGTGGGGCAGTTCTACTATCCGATACTGCGTGAAGCCTTTGATAAAATTGCCGATGGTACTGAAACCCTACTCGCCCCGCAGCAGTCAGATGTATTAACCGTCCAGCTATACAACACCTTCGCGATCCGCTGGTTAGTGCCGCGTTTAGCCGAGTTTCAAAACCGTTACCCAGACATTAATATTCGATTAAGTACCTCACAAAAAGATGTGGACTTTAGCCATGAAGATGTCGATGCCTGTGTGATGGTCGGTTCCCAGTCCGACCCCAATCTCAACTACACTTTTTTGTTCTCATACGAAATATTCCCTGTGTGCAGCCCCTCCCTGCTCACCTCCGCCAGCCCTTTAAGCACACCTGAAGATCTGGCTCGACACACTATTTTACAGGTCTATCCCTCGTCCAAAGATTGGTACATCTGGCTCAATGGTGTGGGGGTTGATGGCATCAACCCAGAAAATGGTTTGCAGTTCGACAGCTATGATCACGCCCTTGCGACCGCCACGCAGGGAATCGGTGTTGCCCTTGGCATGCAACCATACGTTTCAAGAGACCTTGCATCAGGCTTACTGGTTGAAGCTTTCCCTGGGAAACGAATTCGACATCAAGATGATTGGTATTTTGTTTGCCGTGAAGATAAAGCGAAGCAGCAAAAAATCATCACATTCCGAAATTGGCTGTTAGAACATGTGAATAAAGATAACGATATTACCGCTATTACTTGAACCTTAAAGGTACATCGTACCTAGTCGACTAATACTCTATGCCTCTAGTGGGCAAGTAAATATGACCGCCTAGGGTGACTTGAGCCGGGTAATGAGCTTACTCTGCTTAGCCCGACCGCGTCGTTCGTGTACTGAGCGGTCAACCTTTGGTCAGATCGAGTGGCCAGATTGTGCCTCCATAAACAAAGTTTCGTGGTTACTCACGGTGTTCTTATCTTTACTCGTTATTGTCCTTGCTTCAAGGGCGGGCATTTATGTGATTGCTGACGCGACTTGATGCCATAAGCCCCTTAGAATACGAGGTCCGAGTTGTTGGCGTACCGTCAATGTCGTCATGGTGAGAAGCGGTAAAGAATGAGCAACCTAGTATTTCAGGTGCATATTAAACAGTGGGATAAGGCTCAGCGCAGCTTTGAGCATATAGCGGTACGTGCGCGCATCCCAGATCGTCACCGCATAACCGCGGCGCCTAAATACCTTGTCTTGAGCAAGTCTTGTACGGTCGATCAGCATGGCGATGATGTTCCCACCAACCGCTACCCCAAAGGCCGATTAAAAACCGCATTGCTGAGCGATGGTTCAATTGTACTGGATCGTTTTCATATAGCGGACGATAACGGCAGGACCTTGTTGAGTTATCGGGAAAAAAACAAACCGGCGCTGTTGCTGGGTTGTTTGAGCGATGGTTGGATTCAGGCTAAATACCACTGGCGCTATTCGGTGGAGCAGGCCGGTCAGCTCTACTGGTTATACGAAGAATTTACCTTTAACGCAGCCTGTGTCGATGAGTTGGAGGTGGATTTCTTTTTGAAGTCTGAGCCACAGACGATATTCGTGGCGCCAGAAGAGTAGTGTGTTTTCTATTACATGATGGCGTTAACGATGTTAAGCGGCCTAATGTCTGACTTAAGGCATTAGGCCGCTCTTATTTCATGGCAAAGTGAACGAGACTCGGGTTACACCTTGTCGAGCGCTTGGCTGACATCGGCGATGATGTCGGCGATGTTTTCAATGCCCACCGATATTCTGACGAGGTCCGTGCTGACGCCTGCGGCGGCGAGCTCCTCGTCATTGAGCTGTCGGTGGGTGGTTGAGGCTGGGTGGCAGGCTAAGGACTTTGCATCGCCAATATTAACCAGACGTAAAATCATCTCGAGGGCGTCAATAAATCGGCTGCCGGCTGCTGCACCGCCAGTGATGCCGAAGCTTAAAATACCCGACGCCTTACCGCTGGTGATCTTTTGACAGGTGTCAAAGTAAGGGCTGTTTGGCAGAGCCGCGTAGTTAACCCACTCAACCTTGCTGTGATCCTGCAAATAGGCGGCGAGCTTCTCTGCGTTTTCGCAGTGGCGCTCCATGCGCAAACCCAGTGTCTCCAGCCCCTGCATTATCTGGAAGGCATTCATGGGCGACAGTGCGGCGCCAGTGTTTCTGAGCGGCACCACGCGGCAACGACCGATATAAGCCGCCTCGCCCAAGGCCTCTGTGTAGACCACACCGTGGTATGAAGGGTCGGGCTCGTTAAGAACTTTAAAGCGCTCTTTGTTGGCTACCCAGTCAAACTTCCCTGAGTCGACGATGGCGCCACCAATGGTGGTGCCGTGGCCGCCAATGTATTTGGTCAGCGAGTGCACGACAATATCAGCGCCGAGTTCGAACGGGCGGCATAAAAACGGGGTGGCGACGGTGTTGTCGACGATCAGCGGCACACCGTGCTTGTGCGCTATCTCGGCGAGACGCTTAATGTCGACGATATTACCGGCTGGGTTGCCAATTGATTCACAAAATATCGCCTTGGTGTTTTCATCAATGGCGCTGTCAAACCCGGCGAAGTCATCAAATGAGCGCATGCGCACTTCAATGCCCTGTTTAGGCAATGAGTGGGCAAAGAAGTTATAGGTACCGCCATAAACTTGGCTGGTACTGACAATGTTGTCACCCACCTCGCAGATGCATTGCAACGCATAGGTAATGGCGGCCATGCCCGAGGCAACCGCGAGTGCACCGACACCACCTTCCATGGCGGCAATGCGCTGTTCCAATACATCGTTTGTTGGGTTCATGATGCGGCTGTAAATGTTGCCCGGCACTTTTAAATCGAATAGGTCTGCGCCGTGTTGGGTGTCATCAAAGGTAAAGGAGGTGGTTTGATAAATAGGTACCGCCGCGGCCTTGGTGGTTTCTTCGGATGTGTAGCCGTGGTGCAAAGCAATGGATTCTAACTTCATGTGTCGGGACTCCCTGTGTCGTGATAGTGCTCAGGCACTTAATCGAGTGTGTTTTAAAATAACAAGAAAGTGGGGCTGGGCCAAGGCCGCTTTTTAGGGGGGCTGTTCGACTTTAGTGTGCTGTAACAATTACGGAGGGCCCTAATGTTTAACGGTAATCGCTAAACGAAAATTCTTTGATGTATTGAATGAAGTCGACGGCCGGCAATGGTCGCGAGAAGAAGTAGCCTTGAATGTAATCACAGCCAAGACCACTCAGTATTTCAAGTTGCTGTTGGGTTTCTACGCCCTCGGCAATCGTCTTCATGCCGAGGGCTGATGCCATGGCGATAATTGTTGAGACCAAGGTTAAGGCTTCTGGGTCTGCCCCTAAGTCAGCGACAAATGAACCGTCAATTTTTAAAAAATCAATGGAGAAATTACGCAGATAACTCAACGATGAATAACCGGTGCCGAAGTCGTCGAGCGAGATTTTACAGCCCGCCTCTTTCAGTTGTGATAAATAGTGGGTGAAGCTGGCGTGTTCAGGGGCCAGAATGCTCTCGGTAATTTCAAAGCCAATTCGAGATGGCGCCACGCCTTGTTTTTCGATAGTTTCTAGCCAATCGTAAGTGGAGTCTTCTGACTTAGGGAACTCCGCTACGGAGCGGTTGACCGCGATGGTGATATCGAAGCCCGCGCTGTCTAAGGCTAGGGCGTGCTTGCAAGATTGCTCCAGTACCTGTTGTCCCAGCTCTTCAGCCATGCCAAATTCTTCGGCAATGGGGATGAACTCCACGGGTGAGATAAAGTTGCCTTCGTGCACCCAGCGCACCAGCGCTTCGCATTTATCAATGGCTTGTGTTTTGAGGTTGACGATGGGCTGATAAAAGACTTCGAGCTTTTGATGTTGGAGCGCTTTATTTAAAGCGTTCTTAAGGCGAACTTTTTGATTGCTGCGCAGTTGCATTTCATTGGTGAAAAACTGGTAGCGGTTTTTACCTTGTTTTTTAGCATGGTCACAGGCTTGGTCAGCTTTAGATAATACATCCAACGCTTCTGTAGCATCATCCGGGCAGATGCTAATACCAATGGATGCGGTGAGTTCAATAACTTGTTGTTGAATAAAAAAAGGCGCGCGAATGTTGTCGAGTATGCGCAGCGCGCTGACCTCTACTGTATCGTTGTTGTTGATCATGGGCAGCAGTAATACAAATTCATCGCCAGCGTAGCGGGCAAGGGTCCCCGCCGCTTGAGACATGCTTTTTATGCGTTGAGCGATTTTTTTTAAAAGCTGGTCCCCAATGTGATGGCCGAGTGAATTATTTAAATCGCGGAAATTATCAATACTGATAAACAGCAGGGCAGCTTTGTTGTGGCTCTGAGGTATGAGCAATATTTGCTGCTCTATACGTTCTATCAAGAGCCGTCGATTTGGCAGTTCGGTAAGCAGGTCGTAGTATTCATGGTGCCTAGCTTGCTGCAGGGCGTGCTTAAGATCGCTGATGTCGTGAAAAATAGCCAGATAGTGAGTGGACTTGGACTCAGGTTCGATGAAACGCTGCAGCACCAGCCACTCGGTGTAGGTCTCTCCGGACTTGCGGCGGTTAAGGACCTCGCCACTCCAGAGACCTTTACTTTCAATATCCTGCCACATGGCTTGGTAAAACTCTGGCCCGTGTACACCGGATTTCAATATGTCCCCAGGGCGCTTGCCCAAGGCTTCTTCTATGGAGTAACCGCTGATGGTGGTGAAGGCTGGATTGGCGTAGAGGATTTCACTGTGTTCGTTCGTTAATAATACACCTTCACTTAAGGCATCTATCATAGTCTGTTTGATATTGATGTCTTGTTGGTTGCGGCGGCGCTCTAATTCGCCTGCAATTAACCCAGAGAACAGTAGAAAGAGCGATTCAACGGCATGAATGTCCTCAATGGCTTCTGAGTAGAGTGCGATGATAATCGCTTGTACTTTTCCGCTGCTGCTCTTCAGTGGGATGCCGACGTAGCTGTTAATCCCCATTTCTACGAGCAGTTCATCATCGGGGTAGGCCTGCTGTACCCCTTTGTTGAGCATACAGACATTATCGTTACAGACATCAGCACAGGGTGTGTTGGCAAGTGAGTAGCTGAAGTTGTCAGCGATTTGACCGTGCTGTGCGTAGGCGATGGTGGTTGCTACTGTTTGTTCGCTGTTTAGGCTGGCGATATAGGCGTGATCGGCATCAATGGCACTGGCCAAAGCGAGAACAATGGTGTTGAAAAAGTTTTCACCACGGGCCGCAGATAGGCTCGAAACAATGGCACGGACTTTGTGATCAATCATCTGTGATTTGTGAGCCTATGTTGGTGTTGTACGCACAAGGTGCCGAAAGGTATTGCCTGACGAGTTTAGGCCGAACCCCAGTTCGGATTCGCTAAAGTATAGATCATCAAAACTATGAGTAGTTGACTAATGTGACTTTATTGTCGATTTGGTCTGCTCAATGGGGCGTTATTAATCTGGATCAAGTTTTGGGGAGGTTGTGTGGCTAGCTGCTTGATCGGGCTGACATTAACTTGACGGGTTGTTGCTTTTTAATGTGTGCACACCAGTTAGCCAAGTATTTGTCGTGTGGGTATTTGATTTTTAACGCTGTTCGTGAAATTTAAAGTGCCCTGACCGTCCAGATGTTTTTGCAGCCGCGATAGATCTAATCGCGGCCGGGTTCCCGTACGCACTTGAATTAGCTGGCCAATATCTTCATCGGCAAGCTGAGTATCGGGCTGTCAGAGTCGGCGAAGTGCACAATCACTAACACGTGGCCAGCCGCTACTAGAAAATACCACGCGGCGGAAAATACTTGGCCGTAGGTATCGAGTGGTTTTAGGTGTGAGTACTGACGTTGGCGCCATTCAAATATGATTTCCAGCGCGCCGACAAATAAGAAAAACACCAGCAGCGCCAAACCAAAGGTGTAGGACAACCACAAACCCAGTGCGATACCGGCCATACACACGGATAACCCTATCCATGAACGCATCGAAAAGCTGATGCTCTTTAAAACGTGACCGCCGTCCAGCGGCAGTATCGGCAACAGATTAAACAGGTTTAACAACGCGCTGAGTACCGCGGCACCGGCGAAAAGCTCTGTGCCGGTGATGGCATAAATCAGCCAACAGGCCAGAGCCATGAAGAGGCCAAAGCAGGGGCCCATGATGGAGATGACAACGTCCTGCCAGCGGGTGTTGATTTTATCGTCTGATACCGCAAGTCCGCCGACGAAGGGAATCAAGTAAATACCCTTGGTTTTAATACCGAAGTATTGCATGGCCTTAACGTGACCGTACTCGTGGACCACGAGGCAGGCGATGATCACCAGGGCAAATTCAATGCTGAACAGCCAAGCGTAACCCGCGACGGACGCGCCGGCCAATACGGCTTTCACCACCTTGGCGCTCTTCAATAACTTAAACGCCAGTGCGGCAATGCCGATAAGGCTGGTCTTTTTCTTGGCCTCGGTCATTTGTCCCGCATTGGGCAGGGGGAAGGTACCTTGTTCTTGTTGGTGTTGATCAACCCAGAGCTGATAGCTGACGTCTTGCGCTTGAGCTTGCAGGTTTAAGCTGATCTCGCAGTTAGCGGCTGGATCGGTAGAGGTTTGCTGTTTGAGCTTAAAACGGTGCACGATCTCACTGGCGTGCGCGCCCGCTAGGTTAACGCTGCTGACCAGCTGTGTGCCCCAGTGTAGCTGTTGCACACCGGCACCATTGGTACTGAGGCATAAAGGCTGGCCAAACAGCTCGAGGCTCAGCTGTATCGAGGCTTCGGGTTCTGGGGGGGATGATTCAGTGCGGGTGTTTACATTCTCTGACACGGAGGCTCTCTGCATTGGCGAATAGGTGGCAGAGTTTACCTGAGAGTTGCGCTTTGCTGAAACAAAACGCCGACCGGCCGCAGGGGCCAGTCGAGGAGTAGGGAATCGTTATGCGGGAATGGATTCCTCTATTGAGACGCTGGGGCTCAAGCTATGACGCAGGTGCTCGCGCACTAGCTCGGGTTTCTCCAAGCTAATAAAATGGTCGGTACCCTCTGTCTCAATAACTTCGACACGCTCGGCTTGGGCCGCACTCTTGAGCATGGCCTCACGCCACAGCACGCTGTCACGTTGGCCCACCAATAAACTGATGCGCCGGTAGTTGTTGTAGTACTCATAACCGCTGTTGGCGTGCCATTCAATTATGTTGGCATTGTTGGTGACCGCCGTTGAGTATTGTTTGGGGGTAAAAGGGATGGCCGCGACGATTTTTTCTTTGGTGGCGTTGCTGACCCACATCATCGGTTGTTTCAGCCGGCGGGACTCAGGTTGGCGACGCATTAATGCAAAGATGAATGGGGCTAGGTATAAACCCACCGGCTTTAACTTTTTCTCAAGGTTACCGGCCAGTCGCCCCTGGGGTACAACGGCCGCTTCCAGCAGCGCGTCGATCTCACGGACTTGCTCTGGCTGCTGCTTGCCAGCTTCAAGCACCACGGCGCCACCGCGTGAGTGGCCGTGCACGATGATTTTTCCAGACCTACACATGTGCTCAAGCACCTGGTTTAAACAGTTGGCGTCGTGCGCAATGGTGCCCAGCGGCTGGGGCGGTTGTACAAACCAAGAGGGCTGTGATACCGGTTCTTGATCGAACGGGTTTTGATAGTTGCCGTTGTTGATGATGATCAGCCGCGCGGGTGTGTCCCTGTGCACTTCAAGAAAGTAGCGCATGTCCTCAAGAAAACCTGGGAAGCAAACCAGTGTTGTTTTCTCTACCTCGGCGGCGTCTAGGTGGGAGCGATCTGGCAGGCACACGAGGTTATCCCCCAGTGTTATCAGTTCGCCCTGAAAGGCTTCGCCAGAGGGGGCCTGCCAGTGTTTGTTGGCCAGATGCTGGCGGGCGAGGTGAATCAACAGTGCAAGGCCGATTAATACAAAGAGTGTGGTCATGTTTCTTGCCAGTGTTAAGCGGGTTTAACACCGCGCTTATTGAATGTCATGCAGTCATCGTTTACCGATGAATGGCCCAGGGTGATGCGGTCGAGTATGTAGTTCTGGTAAAGCTTCCAGGGTTTTTGGCTGGCCTGTTTGGGCATGAGCTTTTGCGCGCGGGCAATATAACCTGAAGAAAAATCAACAAAAGGCTCATCATCAAGCGGCGTCTCTGGCAGCGTTGGCAGGAAGTAATCCTGTTGTTTTTTATCCATGTACTTGAGTAAGCGGCAAAAGTACTCGCCGACCAGATCGGATTTTAACGTCCAGGAGGCGTTGGTGTAACCCATGGAAAATACGAAATTGGGCAGGCCACTGAGCATCATGCCCTTGTAGCAATGGCTCTCAGCAGGATTAACGACAACATGGTCTATCGATATTTGACAGCCTTGAAATAATTCGGCTTTAAGACCTGTGGCGCTCACCACAATGTCAGCCTCTAGGGTTTGGCCAGACTTGAGGGTAATACCCGTGGGGTTAAAACTTTCAATGTGGTCGGTGACGATTTCAGCCGAACCATCGTTGATGGCGTCGAAGAGATCGCCGTCGGGCACCAAACACACCCGCTGGTCCCAAGGGTTATAGCTCGGTGTGAAGTGTTTCTTGACATCGAACTCGCTGCCCAGCGTTTCTTTAATTTGAGTGATGAGATAGCGCTTAATCTTGGCTGGGTTTGTCTTAGCAAGGCGATAGGTGATCATGCCAAATAGAATGCTCTTCCAGCGACTGAGGCTATAGGCCATCTTCGCGGGTAGCAAACGTCGCAGGTGGTTGGCTATAGCGTCCTCTGCGGGGCGCGAAGCTATGTAGGTCGGCGAGCGCTGCAGCATAGTGACCTTGGCGGCGGCTTTTGCCAGCGTCGGCACTAGGGTAATGGCGGTGGCGCCGCTGCCGATCACCACGATATTTTTATTGGCGTAATCAAGGTCCTGTGGCCAATGCTGCGGGTGAATAAACTCCCCTGTATAGGCCGTCAGGTTTTTAAACTCAGGGGTGAAACCCGCGTCGTAGTTGTAATAACCCGAGCAGGAATAAAACACGCGGCTGGTAAACTCTCGCAACTCACCGCTGGCGAGGTCTTTTACCTGGGTAGTCCACAGAGCGGTTTCACTGCACCAGTTGGTGGACACCGCTTTGTGCTCGAACACGATGTGTTTAGTAATGCCGTTTTCGTTGGCCGCCTCTTCAATGTACTGGCGAATATCCTCACCCGGAGCAATCGTTTTGGGCGAGGTCCAGGGTTTAAAGTTAAAGCCAAAGGTGTACATGTCGGAGTCTGAGCGAATGCCTGGGTAGCGGAACAAGTCCCAGGTGCCACCCACTGCGCTGCGCCCTTCAATGATGGCGTAGCTTTTGTCGGGGCAATGTTTCTGCAGGTGATAGGCCGCGCCAATACCTGAAATACCGGCACCAATAATAAATACGTCGACGTGTGTGCTGCTCATATCTACCTCTGTTTGTGTGTCCGTTCTATTCATAAGGCCATCCTACTTGGCCTAGCTTGAAGTTATGGGGTTAATAACCGACAATTGGTGGGTTAATAACCGACAGCAAGCAGGTTATATACCGACAAGGATGGTCCGTATGTCTTCGTGCTTTGGATGCACTCGCTGAAAGGTACGGGAGCGGCGTTCGCGGATAGGGGGGCAGGCTGCTCTACTCAGTAGTGCATTGATTTCTTAAAAAGGGGTTTGTATCGACACTCTGCCGATAAACGTAAAACAAACACTGGCTGACAGCAAAATACAGGTGTATTTCATTGAAACACTGTTACAGCTGTTGGCTGAGCAGGGGGTCACGGAAGCGCAGATTTATGCGCAGCTGCAGCTTTCTCCTGAGGAAATTCTGCAGCCGCGCCAGGACGAGGATTTCGATGTTAATTCGCTGCTGGGTTTTCTGGCACTGTCGGGTGACGCGCAGTTCGGGCTGCGTTTGGGTAGCCGTACCAACCTGTTATCACAGGGGATATATGGGTTGGCGCTGATGAGCAGCGCAACGCTGGGCGATGCGCTGAGGTTATTGATTCGCTACAGTCGCTCTATCCTTCCGCAGGTCAATATGGCGCTGAATCAAAGTGACAATGGTGCAGAGTTAATTATCACCGCTGGAGCATACCCGCAAGCCGTTGAGCGTTTTTTCTGTGAGGTGACGTTTGCCGGTGTGCTCAACCATGGAGCGATGTTACTCAATCAGGACATGAAAGGTAAGGGAATTGCCGTTGAATTGGACTACACACCGACGACAAACCTGCACCTCTACGAGGAGGTTCTTGGACCGCAAGTGACGTTTAATGCGACGCGGCGCGCCTTATTTTGTGACAGTGAATGTCTTGCTCAGCCGATATCAACTGCCAATCCGCTAGCAGGCGACTTTTTTTTACGAGAGTGTGATCGGCTGTTTACCTCCGCTGCAGGTCTGGGCCGCTTGAGTGAACGTGTACAGCAGCTATTGCTGCAATCATCATCGAATTTTCCCACGGCCGCAGGCGTTGCTGAGCAGTTACATATGAGTGAGCGCACCTTACAGAGACGCTTAGGATCTGAAGGCACACGTTATCAGCCTTTGCTCGATGAGGTGCGCTACCGTTTGGCGCGCGAGTATTTGTTGGGCACAGAGTTGCCGGTGGTGGCGGTGGCTGAGTTGTTGGGTTTTAGCGATGCGGCGAATTTCCGGCGCTCGTTTAAGCGCTGGTCGCAGCTGACACCAGCCCAGTTACGGGATGGTGTCAGTACTGAAGGTCGGTAGATCTATGGCCGATTAATGCTCTGTTGCTGGTGTCATGAGCCAGGCCGCCAGTGCTTGCTTGTCCTGCTCGCTGAGCGGGAAGGTGGGCATGGGCGGGCGGGGGTTGGTCAGTCGCTCAATCACCTGCTCGTACTGCAAGCGTTGGTTGAGTGTCTGTAACTGCATATTGCCCTTGGCGACACTGGGGTTGTGACAGCTGATGCAGCCAAAGCGTCGGTAGAGCTGCTGGCCCTGAGCTTGCAGCTCTGAGCGATTGGTTTCGTTTAACCAGTCGGGCTGTGTGGGTTGAAACGCCTGCTGAGTGTTTTGGCTGGTCACACTGGCAAGTGCCTCACTGGGTGCTTCAAACGCGACGCGGTAGATCGCGCCGGCGTAGTCGTCAGAGATAAACACCGCGCCGTCCGGCCCCTGAGTAATGTCCACCGGACGGCCGATGATGTCGCCGCCTTTTTCGAAGCCACTCAAGAAATCCTTGCGCACAATTTCATCGCCCTGCCAGTGCAGCGACACAACGCGATAACCGTCGGGTATGCTGCGGTTCCAAGAGCCGTGTAGGGCAACCAGTGCGGCTTTCTCAAAGCCATCTGGCCAGTGCTGGGCGTCAACAAACTTCATGCCCAGCGGGGCGTTGTGCGCGCGAAATTCATGTACAGGCGCGACTGGATTGGCGGTCAGGTGCGCTGGTGCCTGATTGAAATCTGGGTCCGGTTGATTGTTGCCATTAAAGTAAGGCCAGCCGTAAAATTGCTGGTCTTCAATTAAATTAAGTTCGCAGGGCGGGTAGTCATCGCCGAGCATATCGCGGCCGTTGTCGGTTCCGTAGAGGGCGTTATTCCACGGTGCCCAATCGAAGCCCATGGTGTTGCGCAGGCCAGTTGCGAACAATTGCTCGCCACTGCCATCAAGATTGAAGCGCGACGCTGTGCCGCGGCGAGCGTCGTCTTCCTCACAGACATTGCAGGTAGAGCCCTGAACCAGGTAAAGCTTCTGATCAGGCCCAATCCCAACGCCCTTGTAGGCGTGGTTACCATCAAAGGTTAAACCTTCGATGATGTGCTGGTAGTCGCCGTCTAGGCGCCCAGTAGCCTCATCAAACTTCACCCGCCCCACTGCATTGGCCTCGCCAATATAGAGCCAGCCATCGGCAATATCGATGCCCGAAGGCCGGGTTAGTCCGCTGAGCAGAGTTTCTCTCTCGGCGCTTTGTCTGGGGTCGCTGCTTGAGGCGCGAATCAGGATGACATCGCCCTTGTGTGGGCGTGTTACCAATAGGTCACGGTTAGCGGTCATGTGCAGGAAGCGAGCGTTGGGCAGATCACCGGCGTAGAGGCTAAGGCTAAACCCCTCGGGCATCTGAAAGCGACTGGCGAGCTGTTGGGCGTCCGGAGAGTCGATGCCCTTGCCTGTCATCACATTGAGCATCATCGCCAGACTGCTGGTACTGATGGTGCCAGAGCCTAATAAGTAAGCGGGGGGTATGGCAATCAGCATTAACAGTAGCAGGGCTTTTTTCATGGTGAGCTCGCAGAGGGCTTAGAGTCAGGGGCATTGAGTGAGGGGCAGCGCTTGGTTTACTTTTTAAGAAGAGGTTTCCAGTGAACAAAACCCAGCAGCAGTGTCCAGAATAAGTCGATCGCGGTTGCGTGTCCGATGGCCTTTAGTTTCTTGAATACAACGATGAATTCTATGGTGTGAACTGCTAGTAAAATAAGTCCGACCTTCATAACGCCTGGGCCCCACGCACCTGGGAAGGGCATGACAAGGTTGATAACAAAGGCGCTCAGTAACAGTAATCCAACAATTTGGTTGATTTTTTTCATGGGTACTTCCTATTCAGTGTTTATCGTTATAAATGGTGGTTCCAGATCGCTCTAATACCGAACCCGACGCATCCGCTGTTGGCGTACGGGCCGAAAGTGCTCTCGGTGATCAAATATCTGAGCCACTTTTTTGGTGGCGTCATCATGACACGATGCGCGCCAAAAAGTAAAAGCTGGGGGGCAATCGATATGTGTCCTCGGGCGATTTAATGCATGGTCTCAGGCGGTTTCATACAAGGCCTCAGGTGATTTTTCATGGCATCACACAAAGCCACTCACTTGCTTTCGTGCGAGTGGCTTTACGTTGACCGAGCTCCCCGGGAGAACCGCCAATGCTCTTGCTGGGCAAGGCGCTCGAGACCCCATGAGCGATGTTTAGTTTCCCCCGCTGGTGTTTTGTCACACCATCTTGTCGCTTTATCACCGGACCTTATCTGAACGCTTCCATAGTATTAATTCAGCGTTTTTTATAGTCGCGCAGTGGAGACTGATTCGGTTTGATGATCATCTCTTCAGCGTGTTGGTGCGGTGCATTTAGGCATGGCTACTAGCCCAGGTGTACACGGCCTGAAGTCCTAATAATAAGACAACATTGAGAGAGAATCGGTTATGAACCTTCACGGGAAAATATTACAGAAATCGGCCTTGGCGTTAGCGGTCAGCTTGGCACTGCCGAGCTTGGCGTTCGCCCAGGGCGAGCTCATGCTGGAAGAAATTATTGTCACCGCGCAAAAGCGTGAGCAGAGCTTGCAGGATGTACCTGTCTCGGTCAGCGTGATGAGCGGTGATGCCATCACGGAAGTCGGTATTACCAACCTCGATGAAATGTCTAGCTACATCCCTAACCTCAGCGTCAGCGAAGGTTCACAGTCAGTTTCGATTACCATGCGCGGTCTGGGTTCGGGTCAGAACCAGGGTTTTGAGCAGTCGGTGGGTATGTTCGTCGACGGCATCTATGCGGGCCGTGACCGTCAGTTCCGCTCGCCCTTTATGGACGTTGAATCGGTAGAGGTATTGCGCGGACCACAGGGCACGCTGTTTGGTAAGAACACCATTGCTGGCGCGCTGAACATCCGCACCGCCAAGCCAACGGAAGATTTTGAAGCCTCACTGCGTGGCTCTTACGAGCCAGAGAGCGATGAGTACAGCCTGGAAGGTATAATTTCCGGTGAAATATCGGACACGCTCATGGGGCGTTTGGCGGTTAAACGTCTGGAAGCCGATGGCTTTATGCACAACACCTACACAGGTGAAGACGAGTCGACGAAGTCGGAGCTGATTGCGCGCGGCACGTTAGTCTGGGAGCCCACCGATCTCCTAAGTGTGACCACCAAATTTGAAACCGCGCATACCGAGGCAAGCGGTGAGCCAAACCGCCTTGACAGTGACGGCGGCTGGGATGAGCTTTATCGTATCGTTGATGAAGACTTTAACAACAGCGATGCCTACCTGCGTTCGACCGACCTGACCGATGCCAACCACAACGACAGTGACAGCCTAACCGTCACCGTTGACTACGACCTCAATGAGTACACTTTGACGTCGATTACCGGTTATTCGAAATACCAGGATTACGTGCAGCAGGACGTGGACTTCTCTCCTTTGAACGTTCTTGCCCAGTACCAAGATCAGAAGTTTGATCAGCTGAGTCAAGAGTTCCGCATCACTTCCCCTCTGGGTGACAACTTTGATTTCTTGGCCGGTGCTTACTATCAGAAATCGACGTTAGAAAACCATAAACGTCTGGATTCTAACATCGGCTCGTTGGTGGGCGGTGTGCCTGTCGAGGTTGATTACCTAGGGAATATGCTGCCTATTAACGGCGCTTCAGTGGCGGATATTTTGGCGCCGGCACAATTTGTCACTAAGGACGATGGCTCTGTTGGTGTGGGTAACGCCAGTGGCGCTATCTATGCCTCGGCCATTTCTAGCATCAACAACGGTGGCGGTCGAGTCAGCGATTATAAGCAGGACGCTGAAACCTGGTCGATCTATGGTCAGGGAACCTGGCACATAGAAGACAACCTGCACCTGACGTTGGGTTTGCGCTACGCCGAAGAAACCAAAGAAGCCTCGCGCACGTTGTATTTGTCTGACTATGGCACCGAGAACGTCATGGATTTAGAAGATCCTAACAACTCGTTGGTGCTGGCGATTCAAAACGGTGTCTTTGGTTCAGTGAATCACTCGATAACCGCGGCCGACACGGTTGAAAACCTATCACCATCGGTTAAATTGCAATATGAGCTGAACGATGACGTGATGTTTTATGCCTCGATCAGTCAGGCCTTTAAATCCGGTGGCTACAGTGAATCGGGCACCAGCGCCGATGAGTATGGCTTCGGTTTTGCCGATGAAGAAGCGCTGGCGTTTGAGTTCGGCAGCAAGATGTCGGTGATGGACGGCCGCGGTACCATTAACTTTGCGCTCTTCCACACCCAGTATGACGACCTTCAGGTCAGCGCCTTTATCGGCGACCGCTATGTTGTCGGCAACGCCGCGGCAGCGACTTCACAGGGACTCGAAGTTGACGGTGTGTTCCGCTTGACCGAGAGCATTGATTTAAGCGGCTCGTTTGCCTACCTTGACGCCACCTACGATGAGTTCAAAACGGCGGCCTGTACCACAAAGCAAGCCATTGCCTCTGGCTCACCGCGTGAATGTACTCAGGACCTTAGCGGCCAGACACTGACCAACGCACCGGAGTTTTCAGCCAACTTTGGCTTGAAGCACTCAGCTGACTTGGGTGACAACTACCAGTTGTACAGTACCTTGATGGCCAACTACACGGCTGAGCAGTACTTGTCTCAAAACCTGGACCCTGACGCGCTAGAAGAAAGCCACATTGTGTTCAATGCTCGTACCGCTATTTCTAGCAATGCAGACACTTGGGAGTTGGCGCTGGTGGGTAAAAACCTGACCAATGAGGCGATACGTGGTTACTCAGCGGCCGTGCCATTGATGGATGGCGCTCGTTTCTCGTACATGGCGGCGCCACGCACTCTGGCGGTACAGTTCCTGGTTAACTACTAAGGTAACGACTGAGTTAACGACGAAAGAGATGCATGGGTGTGTAAACGCCTAGGTGTTTGTTTCGGGTTGGCCTCACGTGCTGCCCGAAACAAGAGTGTTATCGAAAGCGGGTTGAGCGTTGAGCTCTGCCCGCTTTTTTGTGTCTGGTAGGGTTGTTAGAAGGCCCCGTATTCGGCGGGGAAGTGGGGGCGTTAGCGAGAGGCTGATGCGTAACTGCCCCTATGTTTTACAGCATGAAAATTGTTAGTAGCTACTGAGAGGTAAAGGCTACTTTCACTCCAAATCCGATTAACACGGCTCCCATGATTTTTTCAAAATAATGTTGAATGGCCTCAAAGGCTATCTTTATTCTCTTGTGATTCAAAAATACAGCAACCAAGCTGAACCAGATCAGACAAGATACAGAAGCGGTTGCCCCATACACTATTTGAATGGAGAGGGGGGTTTCGATACTGACAACTTGTGTGAATACGCTTAAGAAAAATAAAGTGGCTTTGGGGTTCAGTGCGTTATTGATAAAACCCATTTTGAACGAATTAAAATCAGAAATATTACGTTTGTCTCTTACATATACAGTCGAATCGACTTGTTTACTGTTCAGGCTCCTCCAGCCTAGAAAAATTAAATACCCAGCACCGAGGTACTTTACGAGCGTAAATAGGAGTATCGATTTGGATAAAATCAATCCTATTCCGGCCAGCGTGTATAGAATATGAACCCAAATGGCAGCGGCAACGCCTATGGCGGTGAAGATCCCTGCTCGCCTTGTAAAACTCAGGCTATTTCGAACCACGATGAAAAAGTCTGGTCCAGGCGATATGACCGATAGAACCGTGATGGTGAAAACCGTTATAAATTCAGGTAGGTAACTGTCGATCAGTAAGTTCAATTTTCACCTCGCTGTAAACTAATCTCATGCACTAATGACGATTGTAAGGATGTACAAAATGGGGTCAGGTCTTTGATTTATGATTTTTCCTGATGATAGTTGAAAACCCCTTTAAGAAAATTCTCGTGTTCATTGAAACCTCAGTCATCCAGCTGGGCTTTTTTGTGTCTGTCGATTTAACAACACGTGCAGCTTTACCAGCAGGGCGTGCAGATCAAACCGGTTTCGGTGAGCAGTTTTGACCAGCGGGGTGTGCAAGTTGAGCCAGTGCCTACAATCGCGCTCTGCGCTCTGTTTATCCGGCAGCCGTGCCTTGTTAGAAATCAGACTTGCCATTAAGCACTGAGGAAAAAATGTTTCCATCCACATTGCCACCCGAAACAATGACGGCAATCTTACGGCCTTTTGTTCGTGAACGCTCCGCAATAGCCGCCGCTGTTGCCGCAGCGCCAGCCCCTTCACAGGTATTATGAGTAGACTCGAATAATATCCGCATGGCGGCAGCGACTTCACTGTCGGTAACCGCGACAACGCGATCAACGCCGCGCCAAATGATTTCCAGTGCATCCGCTTCAGGCACTCGGCAAGCCATGCCGTCAGCGAGCTGGGTGCTCACGGCTGACTCCATTAAACGCCTGGATGAAAATGAATCAAAATAAGCCATGGCATGGGCTGACACGACACCTACAATTTCCGTCTTTAGGCCCAATGCATCACGGGCTGCCACCATTCCACAGACGCCTGATCCAAGTCCGATCGGAACATAGACAATATCCACATTTTTGACTGCCTGTAGAAGCTCTTGACTATAGGTGGCAACGCCAGCAATCAGTGATTTGTGGAACGAAGGCATCATATGCAGCCCTCTGGTTTTGGATATCTTTAACGCATGCTCCCGGGACTCTTGAAAGTCGCTACCATGCTCTATTAGCTCGACCCCCAGAGCGCGCATAGCCGCATTTTTCTCACGGCTGTTGCCCTCTGGAACGACGACCGTTGCAGCAATGTCATACTGTTTCGCGGAGAAACCAAGCGATTGACCATGGTTGCCACGGGTAGCACTGATGACGCCATTATTAAGTGCGCCCGTTTTAGCCAGATCAGAAAAATACACCAGGCCGCCTCGAATTTTGAATGAGCCAACAGGAGTATGATTTTCATGCTTCACCCACACTTCTGTCCCAAGGCGCTCACACAGCAGCGGCCAGCAATATTGGGGTGTAGGCGGCATGCTGGCATAGACGATTTTCGCGGCGGCCTGAATTTCATTTAGATTGGGTTTCAAAGCGATCCTCCATGTATCTTGGGCTTTTAACAACTTGTTCTATGGCCAGTTGGCTTTTTATGTCCTTGGCCCATTGAACAAGGCACCAAAACAGCACTGACAATTCTTTTGGTTTAACAGGCCCTCTGTTAAAGGTCAGAAGGCTGCCGACAAATAAATGATAATAATAACGAGCCAGTTCCAGCTGCGCGGTTAACCCCTTTGCCATCGATACTAATACACGCCCTAGAAAAATCAAAGGCTGCAAGCTTTAGCGGTTGGTCAATGAACCGTGTGGCCTTTGCTGTCGGTTCAATTAAGCGAATAGCGCGTTTGACGTTAACTGACCTGTACTGTCGCTGTCAGGGAGGTTAGGTCAAAAGTAGGATTAGAGCTGGGGCGTTGAGGGGCAATGATAGATGGGAGGAGCGGGCTGGTGTTTGACCTTCGCAGCCGTACTATAGGGTGCGAAGGCCAGGCAGTATTAACGCTAGGGCGTCACGATATTGAAGTTTGGATCACTGAGCTCGAGCGTACCGAGGAAACTCAGCAGGTCCAGCTTGCTGCCAGCCACCGTGACCTTGTCATCTTTTAACAGCTCGAGCACACCGACATTGCCGACAATCATGTCGATAAAGGTGTGATAGGGCATGCTTAAGGTCGCGTTAGCCTCAATCATTGTCTGCACTTCTTTATAGCGCAATACCGAGTTTCTTAGGTCCAGTTGGTATTGCTTATCCAGATCGCTGAAGACGATATTGATGCGCAGCAATTTACCCGCGGCCTTGTCGCCGTCGATACTGGCTGCAAATGAGCGCAAGAACTCAATTGGATTGGTTTGCACCAGCAGGTTAACCACCATGCTCATTGGGTGGCCCTGCACCTTGTCGCTGCTGGTGAGCTCTTTGGCGCCCGATAGGTAGAGGTCGCGCCAGGTCGAGGACTCGGTCTGGTAACCCAGCTGGGTGTAGGCCTTGGCCAGCAGAGCGCGTGCGA
>Ga0209826_1000666_pt1 | contig 24415 bp, 20 predicted proteins | sample GOMGulsemesocosm_5_FD_184637 | JGI IMG/M metagenome (GOLD analysis project Ga0209826, IMG submission 184637) | Methane-oxidizing microbial communities from mesocosms in the Gulf of Mexico - GOM15C Gulf of Mexico (SPAdes) (version 2) | ecosystem: Environmental > Aquatic > Marine > Cold seeps... | reverse complement strand
CAACCTTAAGTTGTTTGGCATGGCTTAAAACTTCAGGATTTAAAATTTGAATACCGGCTTTAGCAGTACAGAAAATAATATCAGCATCTGCAATGAGAGCAATTTTATCTTCATCATAGGTAGCAACTGTGCCAGATAGATTCGAGTTAAAGCGGCGATTGTATTCTTCTGCAAGGCCCTGTGCAGCTTCACTAGAAAAATGATCAACTAAAGTAGTTGTCGCGCCCGTTAGGGATGTAATAACCCCTGTAGCGATACCCACAGGTCCTGTACCGCCAAATACTAAAGCTTTGCAATCCTTTAGTTCTTTGTTGTGTTTTTCTTTCAGTTCTTTTTCTACACAAGCAACTAAAGCAGCTGCTGTCGTGAACGCACCACTTGGGTCAGCAAAAACTGAGACTTCAAAAGGGGGTACCATGGCTTTTTTTGCGCCATTAAGCATATCAACTGCTACGCCTAAATCACGACCACCAATAAAAATCGCTGTTTTTTTAACGCCCGAAGGTCCGCGAGAGAAGATGACGTCTTGAGTTAGTCGGCCTATGCTTTCTAACTTTACATTGGCATAAGGCATTAATACATCAAAGTCACAGTCCAATGCCATATTGACATCAAAAGGGCTGTTATTTTGCATAGGGTCGAACATATGTAATATGCTTCTTTTAGCCATGAGGTATCCTTGTTTTAAAAAAGAGCGATTAAATTTTTTAGAATAAAAAGCACATGGAATAACCCAAAGTGCTTTTTATGCGTGTAAAGGGTTTATTTAGAAGCTTGAATATATTCGCGAGCTGCTGCGAAAGCATGTTCAAAATGCAAGTAAAGTGGATGATCTTTTTCAATCATAGTCTTTAGTAATTTGCTTTGCACTTGGTATTTAACATTACCAATGGCTAAAGCGCCGACACCAACAGCACCACTCTGAGAACCGGCAATAGCTTTACCATTGTCAAAAGGATCTAAACCAGCAACACCTGATGGTGGAACGGCGTTAACATCAGCTGCGACTTTTAATTGCGGTGCTGAAGCAACTAATTCAGCGTTTAATAGTTCAATGCCTGCTGCACCTGTGGCAAAAACGACGTCGGCAGTTTTAATGTATTCAGCTTTATCAGCATCAGCACCGGCAGTAATAGCAATTTTACCTGCACCGAATTCTTGGTTGCACATATCAGTAATGCGCTGTGCTTTATCCAATTGACGGCCAATAATTCGGACATTTGCACCGGCTTGGGCAGATAAAACGGCTGCCACTTGACCTACTGGTCCTGTGCCACCCAAAACAAGGATGTTTTTACCGGCTAAATCTGTGCTAAATTCGGTTTTTAGTTTATCTTCAACAACTGCAACCATGCCCGCTGCAGTTGTAAAGGCACCGCTAGGGTCTGCTAAAACAGAAACTTGAAACGGAGGAAACATAGCCTCAGTTGCCGCTTTTAGCATATCCATCGCTTGCTTAGTATCACGACCGCCAATAAAAAAACCGGTGTATTTCAAACCTTTAGGACTACGTGAAAAAATAGCATCTTGTACTAAGCCCTGAACTTCATCGGGCTCAACATTGGTATAAGGTATGGCAGAAACCCAGCCTGCATCAACGGCCATATTGACATCAAAAGGACTTAAGTTTTTTGCTGTGGTTAGCATGTGTAAGATTAAAGGTTTAGACATAGGGTTCTCTATAAATTGAATTGAAACTGGAATTATTTTCTAAGTATAAAATAAAACGTAGCTTATTCACAGGATCTAATTAACAGGAAGGGTATTTGCATGAAGGGCTTTAGCGACGACTTGTATGAAATCGCGGCTAAAGTCCCTCCCACGGGACATTTAGACTAAGCAGAAATAATGGCGTTAAAACAAGCGCTCGGGCGCATGGCTTTCTCAACGAGTTCTTTATTCGGGAGGTAATAGCCACCAATATCAACATGGCCCACATGCGTAGGGCTTAGTTCTGCAACGATTTTACTTTCATTGTCACTTAGCTGTTGAGCAATAGGGGTAAATTGAGCTTGTAAGGCTTTATCTTCCGATTGCTCTGCTAAAGATTGTGCCCAGTACATTGCTAAATAATAATGACTGCTACGCGTATCACCCGCACCGACAGTATGTGATGGTGATTTATTGTTATTTAAATATAGGCTGTTCGCTTTATTTAAGGCATTTGCTAATACTTTTATTGATGGTTTATGGGTTTTTTCAGCTAAATCTTCTAAGGACACGGCTAAGGCTAAAAACTCGCCTAAAGAATCCCAGGCCAAATGATTTTCTTCTAATAATTGTTCAACTAATTTAGGTGCAGAGCCACCCGCTCCCGTTTCAAATAAACCGCCGCCTGCGAGTAAGGGCACGATAGAGAGCATTTTTGCGCTAGTCCCCAGCTCTAAAATAGGGAATAAATCAGTTAAGTAATCACGTAAAATATTACCTGTTACGGAGATAGTATCTTTACCCGCTTGCACGCGTAATAAGGTGTAGTTAACCGCATCGGTAGGCGACATGATATTAATAGCTAGGCCATTAGTGTCATGATCTTTTAGATAAATTTCGACCTTGCTAATTAAGTTAGTATCATGGGCGCGTTTGTTATCTAACCAAAAGATAGCCGGTAACCCAGTTAAACGTGCACGAGTAACGGCTAATTTAACCCAATCTTGTATCGGTAAATCTTTGGTCTGACACATGCGCCAGATATCGCCTGCTTCAACTGCATGTTCTAATAAGATAGTGCCTGTTTCATCAGTAACGCGTACCGATCCTTTGGCTGGTATTTCAAAAGTCTTATCATGCGAGCCATATTCTTCGGCTTTTTGTGCCATCAACCCGACATTGCTGACTGTTCCCATCGTTGTAACATCAAAAGCGCCGTGTTGTTTGCAAAAATCAATCGTTGCTTGAAAGGTACCAGCATAACTGCGGTCAGGGATTAAGGCTTTAGTAGCATGTAATTCCCCGTCTTTCCCCCACATTTGTCCAGAAAAACGGATGGCTGCCGGCATAGAGGCATCAATAATCACATCACTAGGCACATGTAAATTAGTAATGCCTTTATCAGAATTGACCATGGCTAAAGCAGGGCGTGATTCATAGGTGGCTTGAATATCAGCTTCAATCGCTGCACGCTGTGTATCAGGCAAGTTGGCAATTTTTGCATAAACATCACCTAAGCCATTGCGCGTATTAATACCGAGTGACTTGAAGGTAGCAGCATGTTTGGCAAAGACTTCTTTGTAGTAAACATCAACCGCATGACCAAAAATAATCGGATCAGACACTTTCATCATGGTCGCCTTTAAATGCAATGACAGCATGATATCTTCAGCTTTGGCGGCCTGCATTTCTTGTTCAAAATAAGCACATAAGGCGCTGCAGCTCATGACTGAAGCATCAAGAATTTCACCAGTTAATACTGGTATCTTTTGTTTAAGTACCTGAGTTGTGCCAGAAGCATCAAGGAATTCAATTTTTACATTGCCTGCATCTTTTATGATGACAGATTTTTCATTGCCATAAAAATCCCCGCCAGTCATTGAGCTGACATGTGACTTGGAGTCTGCTGACCACGCGCCCATCGTGTGTGGATGTTTTTTTGCATACTCTTTTACCGGAGCTGCAACGCGGCGATCTGAATTACCTTCACGTAAAACAGGGTTAACCGCACTACCTAAAACTTTAGCGTAACGGGTTTTGATATCTTTTTCCGTTTCATTACCCGGGGATTCAGGATAATCAGGAATCTCAAAGCCTAAAGACTGTAACTCTTTAATGGCTTTAAGCAATTGCGGTACAGAAGCGCTGATGTTAGGCAGTTTAATAATATTGGCACTGGGCGTTTTAGCCAGTTCGCCTAGTTCAGATAAAGCATCACTATGCCTTTGTGCATCTGTTAGTTTGTCTGGGAAATTAGCCAGAATACGACTTGCCAGTGAAATATCTTTAGTTTCAACTACAACGCCTGCTGCTTTGCTAAAAGCCTGTACGATAGGTAAAAAAGAGTAAGTGGCTAAAGCGGGTGCTTCATCGGTTTTGGTGTAGATGATTTTAGAGTTAGGCATGTTGAGTCGATTGATAAAGGGAAGAAGAGAGTGACAATGATTATAATATACTAAGAAAACTATGTCCTGCGGGGGTAAGGAATGAGTAGTAAATAATATGTGTTTTATCTTTTGTAGGAGTAGCTTCTATTGATGAATCTCGCGACTTGAGGTCGCTCTCATAAAGCGAGGCAACCCAAAATTATTCATTTAGCGATTCAACCAGCATCAAAAAAATGGACTATGCCGATTAGGAATTGGAAAATGGCCTTAAATCGGTTTATGATTGAGTTTGAAGGCCGGTTGATTGACTACATTTAAAAATGGCAGTTACACAGAATTATTTACAGGCTCCCAATCTTTTGAATATATACGATCAAGCTTGAGTTACTACATATTAAATGCCTAAACCTCCCACATCCCCCGCTTTTGTTATTGATCAGCAAGTACTGCAAGAATCGATTGAACTATTAAATGATTTACGAGCACAGTCCGGTTGTCGAGTTTTGTATTCTATTAAAGCCTTACCGTTAATTCCACTTTTAGAATGGCTTAAGCCGCATGTCGATGGCTTTTCTGTTAGCTCTTTGTTTGAAGCTCAACTAGCTTATGAAGTGTTAGGCAAGAAGCAAAGCATACACCTTACTACGCCGGGTATTAGGGCTGATGAAATTATCCAGCTTAGCCAAATTTGCAGTCATATAAGTTTTAATTCATTAAGTCAGCAGCAGGTATTTTCTAATGCAGAACATGACTTGGTTTCCCAAGGCTTACGGGTTAATCCAAAACTCTCTTTTGCGCCTGATAAGCGATTTGATCCTTGTCGTTTGCATTCAAAATTAGGTGTCGATATTCATGTGATTGATGCGCAGCATATTGCAGATATTTCCGGCTTACATATTCATACTGTTTTTTCTCAATGTGATTACGCATCTTTATTGCAAACCTTAGATAAATTACAGCTGCAGTTAGGTGAATATTTTACTCAACTGCAATGGCTGAATTTAGGGGGAGGCTATTTATTTAAAGCTATTGATGATCATCAAGGTTTTATTCAGCTCATACGAACATTACGTCAGAAATATGATTTAGACGTCTATATAGAGCCGGGTAAGGCAGTTATTGGTGATGCAGTAAGCTTGGTAGCAACCGTTATTGATTGTTTTGTCAGTGACGGTAAAACGATTGCTGTTTTAGATAGCTCGATCAACCATAACCCTGAAGTGTTTGAGTATCAGCGCCAACCTGAGGTGTTAGAGAATAATGAGTTAGGTGTTTATCAAGTAATGTTGGTGGGGTCGACCTGTCTGGCAGGTGATGTGTTTGGTGAGTATACTTTTACACAAGCTGTAAAAATAGGTGACACCATCAGCTTTCCTAAAGTAGGCGCTTACACTTTAGTGAAAGCAAATCGATTTAATGGTTATAACTATCCGGATATCTACAGCGTAGATGCTGGGGTTTTAAATTGTTTAAAACGCTATGATTACTCTGATTATCGTAAGCATTGGTTGGCAGATTGATTTTTCAAAAGGTGAGGATGATGAAAGCAGTAATAATGACAAAAGCGGGTAGTCCAGATGTACTCGAATATACCGAAATAGCAGAACCTGAAATAAAAACACTTACTCAAGTAAAGGTAAAGATTCATGCAGCAGGTGTCAATCCAATTGACACTAAAGTGCGTCGCATGGCGATGTTTTATCCTGATAAACTGCCGGCTGTCTTGGGCTGTGATCTTGCTGGTGAGGTTGTTGCTATCGGTGCAGGTGTCACAAAATTTAACATAGGCGATAAAGTATGGGCGTGTCATGGTGGTTTAGGTAATGAGCAAGGTTGTTACGCTGAATTTTCTGTGCTTGATCAGCGCTGGTTAAGCTTGATGCCTAATACATCATTTACAACAGCTGCAGCTGCGCCTTTAGTGTTGATTACTGCTTGGGGGGCTTTGTTTGACCGTGGGCGATTGCAACCAGGTGAAACAGTGTTGATCCATGCGGGGGCTGGTGGTGTTGGACATGTTGCTATTCAGTTGGCTAAAAACAAAGGCACGCGTGTTATTACTACGGTTAGCACGGCTGAAAAAGCGGAATTAGTTAAGTCGCTAGGCGCAGATGAGGTTATTTTATATAGCCAAGAAAATGTACTGGAGCGTGTTAATAAATTGACGGATGGGCGGGGAGTAGATTTAGTCTTGGATACCGTTGGTGGCGATGTTTTTGCACAAAGTATCCCATTAACTGCATACTTTGGCCGTATTGTAACGTTGTTAGCTGTTGATCAAGTTGATTTATCGGAAGCTAGAGTGCGTAATTTAAGCATTTCTTTTGAGTTAATGTTAACGCCATTATTGCGCCACTTAGATAGGGCGCGCGACCAGCATGTGGCCATTTTAAAGCAATGTACTGATTTGATTGATGCGGGAGAGTTACAAATTTGCGTTGAGCAGATAATGCCGCTAGCAAAGGCATCTTTAGCGCATAGTAAAGTTGAGCAAGGGCACGGAAAAGGTAAGGTGGTGTTAAAGCTCGTTTAATAGGCACGCATTATGCATGTTTATGTGTAAGACAATAAAGCAAGCAAGTGGTGAAGAAAATGAGTGTAATATACGAATCCAGTACTGTTGAAGTAAGTCGTTTAGCCTTTATAGATACTTTAACTGCAGAGTTTACAATGCGTACAGGCGTCGGAGTGTATGTTTATCTGACACCGGTTGATATTAATAGTTTGTTTGGACATTACCTAAGAGAGAGTCAGACAATCGCTATTTTTGTTAAACAATATGTGAGAAATTACTCGATTGAGAATAATATTTAATAGTTTCAGTTAGTTATTTTTTTTAGTGAAATCTTAGTTGAATTTTCAGGGCAAGCATTAAGTTTTGAATAGTCTATTTTTCAATAAATAAAGGCTGTTAATTAGTTTGACAGTTATTTTTCGAATTTTACGGTTTTGTTCAAAATTTAAAAGTATGAAGTTTGAGAGCTGGGAATACAGGTGTTGCTCTTTCCTGTATTCCGTAAAGCCTTATACAAGGTTACACCCTTGGCTCAGGAAAAAGCTTAAAATGTATATCGAAAATAGTGATCAAACAGTAATGCAGCAAATAGCAGCATTAAATAAACAATTGAATAAGCAAAGGTTTGCATCGCGGTTTTATCTTCTTTGGTTAGCATCATTTTGATCGCAAAGTAAATAAACCCTAAGCTCAATAGCGCACTAGGTATCAGATATATCAAACCGCTCATGCCAGTTAGGTAAGGCAGTAAGGTGACGATAAACAATAAGATGGTATAGAACAGAATATGTAAGCGGGTAAATTCCGTGCCATGTGTAACGGGTAGCATAGGGATATTCACTTTTGCATATTCATCACGTCTAGCAATTGCAAGCGCCCAGAAATGTGGTGGCGTCCAAACAAAAATCAATAGAAATAGCAGTAGCGCATAAGGGTGAACTTCGCCTGTCATAGCGCACCAACCTAGAAGGGGGGGAGCTGCACCAGCTGCACCACCAATCACAATATTCTGTGGCGTCATACGTTTTAAATACACGGTATAAATAATCGCATAACCAATCAACGAAACAAAAGTCAGTACAGCCGTTAGTATGTTGACCAGAAAAACTAGTATTAACATCGCAATAATGCCCAGTGTCGCGGCAAAAATCAGTACATTTTTTGAATTCAGGTCGCCTTGAGGCAAAGGGCGGTTTTGTGTGCGCGCCATTTCAGCATCGGCTTTTTGGTCTATAAAGTGATTAATTGCAGCAGCAGATGCGGAAGCTAAGCCGATACCTAAAGTTGCATAGATAAAGAGTGCAATCGGAGGCATGCCAGTAACAGCCAGTAACATGCCAACATTTGCCGTAAATACCAATAATGCAACCACTCTAGGCTTGCATAATTCAAGGTAGTTTTTCCAAGTTAAATTATTTTTTTTGTTTGTCATGCTTTGTTGGTCATGTTTAATGGCTATCTGAGATAAAATAATATACTTGATATTGTATTTTATCGTTCACTGTTCAGAGAAGGTAATAATGATAGTTCGTCTTTTTATACTTTTATTTTTTTATTCAACCAGTGCTAATGCCACTGAAGTCCAAGAACGCATATTAGCGAATGGGCTTAAAGTTTTAGTCAAAGAACAACATAGGTCACCTGTTGTTGTTACGCAAATCTGGTATAAAGTTGGCTCAAGTTATGAGCCTTCAGGTATTACCGGGATTTCTCATATGCTTGAGCATATGATGTTTAAAGGTACTGATAAACATCCTGCAGGGGCGTTTTCTAAAATTATTTCAGAAAATGGCGGCAGGGAAAATGCGTTTACTGGTCGAGATTATACCGCATATTTTCAAACACTGGAGAAGTCACGATTCGCAATTAGTTTTGAGCTAGAAGCAGATAGGATGCAGCATTTGCATTTACTCGCAGACGAGTTAAAAAAAGAACTGAAAGTAGTCATGGAAGAACGACGTATGCGCACTGAAGATAAACCGCGGGCGAAGTTACAAGAATATTTAATGGCCATGGCATATGTTAATTCTCCTTATAAAAATCCTGTGATTGGTTGGCCGTCAGATATTGAAAATTATCAAGTTGAAGATCTACAGCAGTGGTATCAAACATGGTATGCACCGAATAATGCAACTATCGTGGTAGCCGGTGATGTACAGGCAGAAGAAGTGTTTAAGCTAGCCGAGCAGTATTTTTCAGCTATTCCTGCTCGAACTATTAAACGCCTTAAACCACAAAAAGAAATGCCGCAAGTAGGCGTTCGGCGCATGACAGTACAACTACCTTCGGAAGTGCCTTATCTATTAATGGCCTATAAAGTGCCGAGTTTAAACGTCGCAGAAAAAGGCTGGGAAGCTTATGCCTTGGATGTACTTGCTGGCGTATTAGATGGCGGGGATAGCGCGCGCTTACCAGCACGTTTGCAGCGTGGTCAAAAAATTGCTAGCTCAGTGGGTGCAGGTTACGATTTAGGGGCGCGATTGGAGGAGTTATTTTTATTTGAAGCGACGCCAGTAAAAGGTAAAAGCTTATTAGATATGGAGATAGCGTTAAAAACAGAAATACGTGTCTTGCAAAGAGAGCTAATTGACGAACAAGAACTGGCGCGGGTTAAAGCTCAGGTTTTAGCGCATTCTGTTTATGAACAAGATTCTTTATTTTATCAAGCCATGAAATTAGGGATGCATGAAACAGTGGGCTTAGGCTGGCAAGCATCAGAAGCTTATATGCAGAAAATTAATCAAGTGACCGCTGAGCAAGTACGTACAGTGGCTGGGAAATATTTAGTGGAATCACAGTTGAGCATTGCTTATTTGGAGCCGCAGAGTATGTCGACTAAAAATAAAATAGGAGCTAATCATGCGCATTAAACAATGGATTGCAGGTATGTTACTGGCTTGGTGTGCGACGCAGGTCTTTGCTGTTGCACCAATTAAACATTGGCAAAGCAGCCAAGGTGGGCGTGTTTATTTTGTGCAAAGCTCTGGCTTGCCGATGGTTGATATACGGTTTCAATTTGCTGCGGGGAGTGCGCGTGATGGTCAACACTATGGCCTTGCTAAGCTAACTAATCGATTGTTGGAAACGGGCGCTGGTGCATGGAGTGCTGATCAAATAGCTCAGCGTTTTGATGAGGTTGGTGCACAATATAGTGCAAGTGTGAATAAGGATTACGCTCAGATACAGTTACGTACATTAACGGATAAACGATTACTTGATCAGGCTTTAACTACCTTCCAAGCGATTGCTGCAAAGCCAAAGTTTAAAGGAGATGATTTTCAGCGTATTAAAAGCCAAGCGCTAGTGGAGCTAAAGCAACAGCAAGAGCGTCCTGCTTATATTGCGCAAAAAACATTTTCTCAAGCTTTATATGGGCAGCACCCTTATGCACATTTAAGTAGTGGTTCTATTGAGACCGTGAGCGCGTTAACGCTGGGTGATATTAAACAGTTTTATCAGCAATACTATGGCGCTAAAAACGCAATTTTAGTGATTGTTGGTGATTTAACTGAAGCCCAAGCGCAGGATATTGCTGAAAAGTTATATGAGCCATTAGCGCGGGGCCAGTCAGCTAAACCATTAGTTGCGGTAACTCTGCCGAGTAGTGGCAAAGTCGAGCATATTGATTTTCCATCAACGCAAACGCATGTTTTAGCGGGCTTGCCTGTGCTATCTAGAATAGATGCAGATTATTTTCCCTTATATGTAGGTAATCATATTTTAGGGGGTAGTGGGCTAGTTTCAATATTGTTTAATGAAATCCGCGAAAAGCGCGGTCTTGCCTATAGTGCTTACAGCTATTTTTCACCTCTAGCAGAAAAAGGGCCTTTTACTATGGGCTTGCAGACGCAAAATAAGCAAAGAAAAGTGGCTATTGATGTACTGCAAAAGACTTTACATGATTTTATAGAAAAGGGACCTAGTGAGGCTAATTTAGAGGCAGCGAAGAAAAATATTACTGGTGGTTTTGTTTTGCGTTTTGATAATAATCGCAAATTATTGAATTATGTGGCGATGATTGCTTTTTATCAGTTGCCTTTGGATTATTTGGAAACTTTTCAACGTAAAGTCGCACAGGTGAGTAGAGAGGATATTAAAGCTGCCTTTAAGCGCAGAGTATCGGAAAGTCTATTGCAAATTATTAGTGTAGGTGGGTCGGGTGAGTAATAAAGTCAAAATTATTGGTGGTGAATGGCGTGGCCGTAACCTGCCTTTTTCAGATGCTGACGGCTTACGGCCTACGCCGATTAGAGTGCGAGAAACGTTATTTAATTGGCTACAATATGATGTATTAGGTAGTCGTTGTTTAGATTTATATGCGGGTAGTGGTGCATTGGGTGTAGAAGCCGCTTCACGCGGTGCTAGACGAGTTGTTCAAGTGGATAATAATGCGCAAATATGCCGTCAGTTAAAGGCAAATACTGAGCTATTGTCAGCACCGCAAATAAAAATTGTACAGCAAGATGTTTATCGCTATTTAGCGGGAGATGCTGAGCCGTTTAGCTTGGTATTTTTAGATCCTCCTTTTGCTAAAGGTCTTGCCCTGCAAACATTAAATTGGCTGGAAGATAAGCAATGGCTAATGCCGCATGCAAAAATTTATATAGAAGTGGAAAAGCAATTACAGCTAGAGGATGTACCTGAAAATTGGACTCTGTTAAAGCACAAAGTAGCAGGTGCAGTGGCTTATAATTTATTTGAGCGCCATGATTAGATTGTGTTGTGGGAGGGGCTTTACGCGACTTGTATAGATCGTGGCTATCGTGGCTAAAGCCCCTCCTGCATAATGCATAATATTTGTCTTATTTTAAATAGCTAACTTAAAAAATTCCCACTCGAATTTTTAGCAAGGTATAATATTGGGTTTTGAAAAGTAACCACGCATTTATAAGTGCTGCCATTTTAATAAGACAATGAATATAACGGCAATATACCCAGGCACTTTTGATCCTGTTACAAATGGGCATATCGATATTATTGCTCGAGCTGCACGCATTTATCATAAAGTGATTGTTGCCGTTGCGGTGAACAGTAATAAGTCACCTTTGTTTGAGGTTACTCAGCGGGTCGACTTATTACAGCAAGTTACTGCTGACTTTGAGAATGTTAGCATTATTGGCTTTGATAATTTATTAGTTGATTGTGCAAAGCAGCAGGGTGCAAGTGTAATTTTGAGGGGCTTGCGAGCAATCTCGGATTTTGAGTATGAATTTCAGTTAGCGGGAATGAATCGTCGCTTATCTCCTGATTTAGAAACTATGTTTTTAACTCCGGCTGAGCAGTACGAATTTATTTCTTCTAGTATGATTAAAGAAATTGCAAGATTAGGGGGCGATGTTTCCGGCTTTGTCCCCGAAATTGTTCAACACCAATTGTTTAAAAAGTTTAATAGAGGATAAGAATGTCACTACTGATTGATGATGAGTGTATAAACTGCGATGTTTGTGAGCCAGAGTGCCCTAATGGTGCGATTTCACAAGGTGAAGATATTTATATTATTGACCCAGCCCTGTGTACTGAATGTGTAGGACATCACGACTTACCGCAATGTATAGAAGTATGTCCGGTAGATTGTATTGATAAAGATCCTGAAAAAGTAGAAGATCACGATTCACTTTATCAAAAGTACTTGAAATTAACAGCGTAACTTTAAGTTAAACGAGTAATGAAAAAGGGGTGCAAATAGCACTCCTTTTTTTGTTTAACCGGTAAGTAAAGGAGCTTGTAAATAATTCTGTGCAACTGCCATTTTTAAATGTAGTCAATCAATCTTCAAACTCAAGCATAAACCGATTTAAGGCCACTTTCCAATTCCTAATCGGCATAGTCCATTTTTTGATGCTTGTGGAATCGCTAAATAAATGACCTTTTTAGCGGCATCATCCGTTGGAAATAACTTGCGTTTATTTGTTACTACTAAAGTGTTCTTCATTAATATGCTCAAAAAGAATAAAAAAGCTGCATCAAAGCGAACCGGCAGATTCAACCTTGAAGTGCATAACCGCTAAGCAGCCATAGTTACCCTGTGTTCAGCCATTAATTTTCCTGCATTTTAAAAAGAATTCCAGTTGAAACGTAAATTTCTAGGAATAAAGTTTAATTGCTTAAAGTTTGTTTAGTGTTACGTATGGTTTTTATGATTTTTGTGGGTAACATGCAGGCAATAAAATAGGTAAGCGCACGCTTGTTAATTTTTTCTTTTAATGAATTGCTAAACGCGCTTTTTGCTTGCAAGTAATCTTCATTCATAAAATATCCGTAGCCTAAATTTGCCCATGCATTAGCTACTAATTTATCAGTATTAATATTTTGTGCTATCAGAGTGTCTTTTGAGTAACCTCTAATAGACTGCATTACTTTAACTAAATCTCTCAGCATTGGCATTGTGCTGGTTGTCGCATTCTGTCCATGAAGACGACGTAGCATTAATATTTCGGGTAAGCAGGTGATAGCGTGTTTACTTGCAATTTTTGCCCATAATTCTAGATCTTCACCAAAATGAATGGCTGTGTTAAAAAGCCCTGCTTCTATTAATGTAGAGCGTTTGACTAATACAGTCCCCGTAGGGATGAAATTTTTATTAACTAATTCGGCTAATGCGTCTCTGATGGGTAAAGATTGGTTGTTCTGAAATTGCTTTAATTGCTTGTGTTTAGCCAGTACAGACTGGGTAATTGGTTCATTGTGTATACCAATTTCTTGCATATCTCCTGCAATAAGGTGTAATTCAGGAGAGTGCTTTAGGGCTATCAATTGTTTTTCTATTTTATTGGGTGTCCATTGGTCATCAGCATCTAAAAAGGCAATCCAATCTCCTTGAGCCGCTTTTATGCCAGTATTTCTTGCAGCTGAAGGGCCTTGGTTTTCCTGTTTAATGTATTTTATGCCACTTATTTGGTTTTCTAGAGTTTGTTGAGTATTGTCTGTTGAGCCATCATCTATAACGATTATTTCATCGACTGAATGAGTTTGGTTTTGAATGCTGTGAATGGCATCTAGTATATAGTCTTGGCTATTATATGCAGGAATGATTGCGCTAATTTTCATGACAATGATTTTGAGTGTTTTAAGATATGTGTTCTGCGATTTGGCCTTAATGGTATATCTTTGTTGCTTTTAGTTGAATTTATAGAGGAAATATAAATCATCATAAAAAACAACAGTGCAATAATGGGTTGATCAAGCGTGCTGTCAATAATGCTGAGTACTAAAAAACCAGTTAATGAGGCTAAAGTAATGGCGGCATAATAGTCATGTTTTAGTATATTTCTTAATAGATTAATCATAAAGTAAAACAAGAGTAAATTAAATGTGATTAGGCCTAGCCAACCTTGGTCAAAAAGAATCTGTACCCAGAGATTTTCAGCGCGCCAAGGAATATGATTGTCTGCTGTAAAGAACCAATGATCCATGCCTTTAGAAAAAGTACCATTTTTGATTAAGTCGTTTTTGTTTACAGTCGTTAAACTGATGTTTTTTATATCAATGGCAGTATCAGTTTGGCTGTTGCGTAAAATAAGTTTTACAGGGCGAAATGTTTGGCCTATTTTTTGAGTATTTATCGTTTTCTCAAAATGTTGCCAATGGGTGTTTACTATCTGTTGAGGTATTAGCGGTATTGTTTGGCATTCAAAGGAGTGTTGAATGGCCTTTTCACAAATAGAAATATTTAATCGGCTGTTGTTTGTCAGTACTCGGTAATCTAGCTTTAACTGGTAATCTGAATAAGCTGAAACATTTATGACTTGTTCTATGTACAACGGTGCACCTGACCCAAGCTGAAGGTAGCTGTCATTTTTGTCTTGTTGTATAAGGAAACTAGCAGGGACTTGATCGGCAAAGCTATTCCAGGCATAAGTCTTTGGAAATGTTCCTAAGCCCATGCCAAATAATGTAGTTAAGAAGTTATCGTCCATCATATTAATGGAATTAAGCCAATGATTGCCTCGAATGTCGATTTCTTGAGTCGCTTGGCTAAAACGATGTTGAATAAAAGAGCCTTTTAAAATAGGTAGCGCAACAATTGCTATGATGCTTAAAAATAGCGGTAACCAAAGTGCTTTCTGCCAATTACTGGTGATTTGTTTTTTATAACAAATAAATAGCCCCATTACCAAGGTAGTGCATGCAAATACAAAAGCTATATAGGTACCTCTGGAATAAGTGACTAGAAGCGTATATAAGCTAGCACTAAATAGAAGTGGAATAAAAAAGGTACGTAGAAAAATGCTTTTTGATTCTATCAGTAAAATACAGATAAAGGGTATGCTTAATAGCAGGTATGAATCGAGAGGAGCACCTCCAGTATGCATACTATAAAAAGTCGAGGTGATGCGAAAATCAGATGAGTAATCAAATAAGCCTGTAAATATAATGCGTTCCCAAATTCCAGCAAGTACGACTAGCGTTAAGCCAGATAAAATTCCATAGCTAAAATAGCTTTTGAACTGTTTTTCATGATGCTGAGCATTGGCAAGTATAGGGATAAATAAAATTGTCCAGATTAAGCTCTTGGACACTCTAAGGCTATTGTATGGGCTGTAATAATTCGCAAAGGCATTGGCATCCATTGTTTGTAATGGGAGTAGCCCTTTTAGTAGGCTAATAAAGTAACAGAATATATATATTGCTAATAGAATAAGTGTCACTGGTTTTATGGATTGTATGGGGGACTTCCACCTGCCATACCATAGGCTTATACCAAAGGTTAATAGAATAAAATAATCAAGCTCGGTAAAAAAGAGTCGTCCAGTCCAAGGCGATAAGTCAGCGATAGGCAATAGAGCAGGGATTATAATTAGCCATGCTTGAGGGTATTTTCTAAGTATTATTCCATAGAGTATAAGTACCGCCATTAATGTGATAGAACTATTTGGGTGATCTGTAATTTTCCAAAAAAGTAGGGCAAAAATAATGCAGGCAATACTTTTTGCTATAGGGTTTCCGGTTTTTTCGTTCGTTAATGATTGTTTTTCAGTGGCTTGATTATCATCGTTTGAATAAGCATCTATGTTTTGCTTGTATAGGGTGGTTTCAGGCTGGTGAAACCATTGGTACATCAGTTCTATAAGCGAATAGCTGATAAATACAGCTGCAAAACTGATAAGCAGATTCGTTGGGTCTGGATGCTTGCCTACAAAAAATAATTTTCCTGCTTCTATAGTAAAACATAAGCAGGCCGCATAGAAACTGGCGGTTAATTTAGGGCTGGAGTTTATTGTATAAGTTTTGTTGGTGTTCCATAACCAAAAGCCTATGCCAACGGGTAAATACATGGCAAAGACGCTTAATAGGCTAGTTAGTGCAACAGCTTCCGTGCTGTAGTAATGATAATAAAAAGGTAGCCAATTTAGCTTGTTGAACTTTTCTGAGATGTTTGTGCTAACCCCTTGTGCCGCTAGAGTCCAGCCACTTAATTTGGCTAATAATAAAAAATAAGGAACCGTTGCGATAAGAAGGTATTTTCTTAAATCGGGAACTTGAAAAGCCAAAGGTTTTTTTAATAGACTTGTGTACGTATATATTTTCGCTCCTAGCCACATACCTATAACACGGGTCAATATAGAGATACCTTGGGCAATACCAGAAATGAGAAAAAGCTGTATGGTTTCAATGATGATCCCAATAATAAGTCCAACAATGACCACTGCGGCTACTCTGCGCGGATGCCACCTTAATAGCACGCTAAGAAAAATACCTAGTGGTAAAGCGAGTAATATTTCTGTTGTTAGTTTTGATGAGCACTGTATAAATGCGCCGCAACTGTCAGAGATAAAAAAAACATCGTTGCCATTGGCTAGTTTATTTTGTAGTTCCTGAAATGAGGTGACAAAATCATAAGGAAAAAAGCTTAACGTTAAATAAGCTAAGATGTATAAGATCGCACTGGCTAATAAGGCGTCTTTGCCACCCTGTAAAATATGTTGATAGAGCTTTGTTAGGTGTTTGCCGTAGCCAAGCCATAATGCTAATCCGGTAATGCTACCTAGGGTCTCTGCAATTAAGTCATTTTGTGAGACGGTTCTAGGAGGGAAGAATTGTTGATAGAACTCGATTGTAACGGCTAGAGAAATACTGAAAGCCAGAATAAGTGTGGAAATGAAAAGAGTGAGAGCAAAGGGTTTGGCTTTGTTTGAAAAAGCAGCGGTTAAAGAAAAAGTCAGAGGGATGTATAAGAGTATATTGGCGATCCAATCCGCTCTGGAAGCTGCACCTAGATCGAGGTAACGGATTTGTTGGAAAGAAAGTAAGGCATCTTCAAAAGGTATATCACGGTAGTCTAGAGGGACTAGGCTACCGTAGATAATAAATAAGGCGTAAGCAAATGAGAAATACAGAAATTTTTGTGAATTCATGAAAGGTATTTTTTGTTACTTACATTAGGGCGTATATAGCCTCGTAGGTTACATGCTTAGAATCTACGGTGCCTTATAATGCTGAATTTTTCATTTATGAGTATTTTTTTATTGCATAGTGCATGCAAATAGTATAATTGTATAGGTAATCTACTTAAATTGAGAATCTTTGTGGGTTATAGGTTGGCACTTGCATTTAGATGAGTGGGAAAAGATTTATTGATTTTAGTGTTAAATTAATCAGAACCATTTGTCAATCATTAAAATAACAGCTTTTGTTATAGTAAATCAATAAAAAATTATAATACATTTAAGGAGACTAAGAATGAAAAAACTAAGCGTTATAGGACTTTTTCTGCTGATAGGTGTTGCGGGTAATGCTTTGGCTGACTGCGAAACTGCGGGATACACTAGGCTAAACCAACCAGGTGCTAACTCAGTATTGAGTAATAAACATGTTTTGGCAACAGCGCCGAGCGGGGAAGAGTGGAATGAGGATCATTGCTCTACAGGTGCTCTTTACAAGATTGGAGATGGCTCGGTAGTCGATCCTCGAGCCTTTCGAGGAACTTGGGTTGTTGGGGGAGGGAATCCTGCGCCAGTGACATATAACTATACTGTTGGCGGTAGTTCTACATATACATGGACATTATGGGGGAAAACTGATGGTAGCTTATGTTGGGAAGACGCAGGTGCTATTATAGCAACTGCTCCTGCTCCTGGATCTGCGGGGACACCATGTAACGTGCCTTAAGTTTCGAGATCTAATTTTCTGAGTACGAGTTCGGGTGAATTATACCTACCTCTATACAGCCGTAGCAAGCAAGAGTGTTACTAGTGAAGTTTTCAATATTTATCATTCTCATGCTCTAGGCATGGGAATGATAAATACTATCTCGGTTGCTAAGTGTAATTTAAATAAGTTTGTTCAAATTTCTGAATGAAGTCCCCTAGACCCTCTTTAGGCAAATGATTAATCCCCGCTGCTGCTTTACGCCCTCCACCCGTAGCAAATGACGCACACAGTTCATCCGCTTTGGTCTTATTGTTTAATGGTGCTCTGACGCTTACTTGATAGTCATTGTCTGGGGTAAAAGTGAGTACTGCATGTGCTCTATCAGGATACTGATTTGCTAAATCGTTACTAAATACACCGCTTACCCGTCTTGCCCAAGTCTGGTCGGGTAATATAAAAACCGCAATTTTTTCGCTAGTATATTCAGCTTGTGTCCGCTCAGCATGGCGCATATCTTCTAAGTAACCTTTTTCAAGTTGATTATAGATCAGCGGGTTATTAGTAATGAAATCAAGTGGGGAGGCATAGCTTGCCATTTCCTGATAAAGTTTATCAGGCGCAAAATGTAGATCTGCTATACAACTACCATAACCATTGTAATTTATATAAGTGCCTAGTTTTTCTAATTGTCCCAGTATATCGGAGTGAATATTCAAAGTTTTGGCTAATTGTTTAGCACTTTTATGTAAATTATCACCAAAAGCAGCGGTAATAGCCCACAGTGGGAATTGTCCTTGCAGGTGCTGATTGATAATTAAACTGGTACAGGTATCTGAACTGGTATTGATTAATGCTGTTAAGTTAGGATGCTGTGGGATATCGCCTGCTTGGTGGTGATCAGCATAAAAAATCTTTGCGCCAAGTTCTAAGAAGTTTTTTACTTGGTCGGTATTTTTTTGCAGGGAAATATCAAGTACAGTGAGTTGGTCGCCAGAACCTGCAGCAATTTTTTTAAGTAACTGGATGTCTCGCTTGATCCCTGTCACTAAAGTCGAGTTAAGGGGGTGAGCTAGGCGCAGTTGTATGAGGGCGCAGATGCCATCAGCATCGCCATTAAAAACGTCGTAATGCATTAGCTTGCTTCTGTGTTAGGTAATATGTGACGAGCACGCAACAGAGAGATGACCTGTCGTACACTTTCTTCCAGAGAGAGTGCGTGAGTGTCAATTTTTAATTCGGGGTTAGTTGGAGCTTCATAGGGCGATGAGATGCCTGTGAAATCTTTAATTTCACCCTTGCGTGCTTTTTTATAAAGTCCTTTTACATCTCTAGTTTCGCAGACTTCTAGCGGACAGTAACAGTGGATTTCAAGAAAATCACCATGTGGCATAAGACTTCTGGCCATGGCGCGCTCTTCTCTGAAAGGTGAAATAAAAGCGGTTAATGTGATTATTCCAGCCTCTAGCATAAGTTTTGCGGCTTCGCTAATACGACGAATATTTTCTTTACGGTCTGCATTACTAAAACTGAGGTCTTTGTTGAGCCCATGACGTACATTGTCGCCATCCAGCACAAAAGTATTTAAGCCGAGTTGATAGAGTTGTTCTTCCACGGCGTGAGCAAGCGTAGATTTTCCTGAGCCAGAAAGGCCAGTAAACCAAAGAACTGCTGATTTATGCTGGTTTTTTTCTTCTCGGCGTTTTCTGTTGACTGTTGATTGATGCCAAACGACATTGCTAGATTTTTCAGGTGAATGAGTCATATGGTTCCGTTTTAATAGAGTTGATTTAGATTGGCTAGCTAAGGAATGAAAAGTAAATGTTATATGAATCTCTCACATTGTGGCCATGGCTTTAGCCACGACTGCACGCCTAAAGTCATGGCCACAAAGCTTGGTAAGTACAAGTTATTTTATTAGTATTAAGTCTTGGTGGGTAGTAAATATATGCCAAGATACACTATCTTTTACCTAACAAACTCAATGAGGGTTTATTTTTAAGTATATTAGCCGTTTTTATTGTAATGTGAAATGGTTATTCGAGTTAAACTTTTTTTTGTTAGTCATTAAGGTCATAATGGAGGCATAGCGATGATGTTAGTATGGCTTAAGTAATTGGGAGTGTATTAGATGCGTAAGTGGTGGTTGTGGAGATTAGTTAAAATCTTTCTTGTAGCATTTTCTTGTTGTTTTATTTTAGTTAAAAATTCGCAAGCAGAAACATTGCCAGAAATTTTACACAAGGTTAAGCCTAGCATTGTCGGAGTTGGAACCTTTATGCCTTCTCGTAGCCCGCGTGGGGTATTTTTAGGGACTGGATTTGTTGTTGGCAATGGCCAATTAGTGGTTACAAATGCTCATGTTGTTACAAAGCTCTTGGACTATGAGAAAATGGAGCAATGGGCTATTTTTATTTCCAATGGTAATAATCCTAAAGCGGCTATTGTTGAGCGTATAGCGCTTGATGAAGTCCATGATATAGCGATTTTAAAACTAAAAACGGGTGTATTGCCGGCCTTAACCTTGGAAGATGTAAGTAGTGCAAGAGAGGGTGGGTTATATGCTTTTACTGGTTATCCTATCGGCATGGTACTGGGTTTATACCCAGTAACGCACCGTGGGATTATTTCAGCAATTAGCCCTGTTGCAATCCCAATGTTTAATTCAACTAAACTAAACAAGAAGTTAATTAGACGATTACAAAAGCCTTATAATGTATTTCAATTAGATGCGACAGCCTATCCAGGTAATAGTGGTAGTCCGCTTTATAGCGTAGAGACAGGTGAGGTCATTGGTGTGATTAATAAAGTATTCGTTAAAGAAAGCAAGGAAAATGTATTGTCCAAGCCCAGTGGTATTACTTATGCAATTCCTATTGAGCACGTTAAAAATTTGTTAAGAAGTAAAGGTTTGTAGCGGTATTACAGAGAGCATAAAGGGAAAAAACATGATTAGGATTTTTAAACATTATATTTCAAGCGCTTATTTAGGTTTGATGCTTGGCGAGTGGCTTATCTTTTTTTTAGCGATGTATTTAGGTAGTGATATCCGCTTTTTGACTGTTTCCTCTTGGTATACAGATACAGATATTATTGAAGCTAGTGTTATTTTCTCGTTAGCTTTAACTTTATCCTGTGTAGGGCTAGGTTTATACCGTAGAAGTCTTGATTGGGAAGACTATAATTTAGTTCTACGTGTCAGTATCAGTTTTCTGATCGGCGCAATTATTACAATTATTATTTATTATTTTTTCCCTAAATACTTTATGGCGCGTAGTGTTTTTGTTTATGCGCTTGTTTTTGCCTTTTTAGGAGTGATGTCTAGCCGTTATTTATTTTATCGCTATGTTAGCCTCGATAAGATACAGCGGCGTGTATTAGTATTAGGGACAGGAGAAAAGGCAAAGCAACTAAATAGTATCAATAATCAGTATGTACATAAGGGCTTTAGCATTGTAGGTTTTTTTGATGTAGGTGAAGCGAATAGTGTTGTTGATGAAAAATTATTAATAGCAAATACGCACACATTGGCTCAGATAGTAATTGACTATCAAATCGATGAAATTGTTATTGCTATAGATGATAGGCGCAAATCTATGCCGCTAAAAGACTTGTTGGATTGTAAGGCTTTAGGTGTGCAAACTATGGATTTATTAAGCTTTTATGAGCGTGAACAAGGCTTGATTTATCTTGATGGTTTAACGCTGAGTTGGGTTTTATTTTCTGATGGTTTTGACTTTAGTGGGTTGAGGTCTGCTATAAAACGCGTCGTCGATATTGTGGCGAGCCTTGGTTTATTGGCGGTTGCTTGGCCTTTTATGTTGCTAACAGCACTGGCGATTATGATAGAAAGTGGGGTTAAAGCTCCCATTTTATATAGGCAAATTCGAGTTGGAGAAGGAAATAAGCACTTTGGTGTTATGAAATTTCGTAGTATGCGCACAGATGCAGAGAAAAATGGCGCTCAATGGGCGCAGAAAGATGATAATCGTATTACTCGGGTAGGTCGGTTTATCAGAAAATGTCGTATCGATGAATTGCCGCAAATATTTAATGTCTTAAAAGGTGATATGAGTTTTGTAGGTCCTCGGCCTGAGCGTCCTGAATTTGTTGAAGGTTTTGAGGAAAGAATTCCTTTTTATGCTGAGCGGCATCGAATCAAGCCAGGTATCACAGGTTGGGCGCAGCTTTGTTATCCCTATGGAGCGAATGAGCAAGATACGATTAATAAGTTGGAATATGACTTATATTATGTCAAGAATTCCAGTCTATTTTTAGACCTCTCCATTATTTTGGGTACTGTTGAAGTCATTTTATGGGGTAGGGGAGCAAGATAATTGCTATAAAAATATCGCACCATGGGGCAGTTAATGGCGTGACTGGATCTTGTCATGAACTACACCTTAATGCTGAAAATTCAATACTGATTGATTGTGGCTTATTTCAGGGAGCTGAAACTTCACCTAATGGCTCTAGTTTTGAGCAATTAAAAATTGATTTTTCAATAGAGCAAGTTCAGGCCCTGGTTGTTACCCATTGTCATATTGATCATGTTGGCCGCATCCCTTATTTATTAGCCGCTGGCTTTAAAGGAAAAATCTATTGCTCCGAGCCGACAGCTCAGTTGCTGCCACTGGTTTTAGAGGATGCCATAAAAATTGGTTTTACTAAAGATAAAGCCTTAGTGGAAAAATTCCTGACACTGATACAAACTAGAATCGTCGCATTACCTTATAAACAGTGGCAGGCAATCCCCCTACTTAATGCTTCACAAGCAGTCAGAATAAAATTACAGCCTGCGGGGCATATTTTAGGTTCAGCTTATGTGGAATGCGATTTTAATAAGCAGCGTATTATTTTTTCGGGTGATTTAGGAGCTTTTTATACACCGTTATTGCCATCACCAAAGTCCCCCCTATAAAGGAGACATACTTGTACTAGAAAGTACTTATGGCGATAAAAATCATGAAAACCGAAAAGCGAGAAGAAAGCAATTAAAATCGGTGATAGAAAAGTGCTTTACGAATAGTGGCGTTATTCTAATTCCTGCTTTTAGTATTGGTAGGACACAAGAATTACTCTATGAGTTAGAAGATGTTATTTATCACTTTAAGCAATCGCCTGTAGCAAAAGAAAAAAACTGGGATGATATTGAAATCATTGTCGATTCACCTTTAGCGAATAAATTTACTGAAGTTTATAAAAAACTTCGCCCTTATTGGGATAAAGAAGCAAATAAAAAAATAAATGCAGGTAGGCATCCGCTTTCATTTGAGCAGCTAACGACGATTAATGAACACCAAGACCATTTAAATGCTATCGATTATTTAAAAAGAACAGCGCGGCCGTGTATAGTCCTTGCTGCAAGTGGCATGTGTACTGGTGGGAGAATTGTTAATTACTTAAAAGCCTTGGTTGAAGATCAACGTACCGATATTTTATTTGTTGGCTACCAAGCGATAGGTACTACGGGTCGACTGATTCAAAAATATGCGACTAGAAATGGTTATATAGAGCTTGATGGCCAGCGCTTACCTATTAATGCTGGCGTATATACCTTAAGTGGCTATTCAGCACATGCCGATCAAGCCGGTTTATTGCGCTTTATTAAAGGGATGCGTAAGGAACCTCATGAAATTAGGTTGGTACATGGCGATCAATCTGCTAAATTACAGCTGCAAACAGAAATTAAACGTTTATTTCCCGAATCCACAGTCAGTATTCCACATCAGTAGGTGTTATTTTGAAAAGTATATTACATGAAATCCTAGGAAATCCTCAATTTGAAGAGGGCGTTGCTTGGAAGCGACGTAATTTTAAAGCTAATGAACAGGTCGTTAAACAAGGTGAATTAGGTGAAACGCTGTTTGTTATTGAGGAAGGAGTGCTTCGGGTGACTGGGAATGTAGAGTTGGATGATAAAAAAAATATGCAGACAGGGATTTGTGACTTAGAAAAAGGTAGCATTTTTGGTGAAACGTGCCTTCATGAGCCTAGCCCACGCATGGCAACAGTTATTGCGGTAACGGATTCTTGTGTTGTTGAAGTGGACGGCTTAAAACTGAGTGTATTTTTAGATGCGCACCCTGTATTAGGTTATCTTTTTTATAAAAATTTATTTGAGATTTCCGTAACTCGCTTAAATAAAGCTAACCAACGCGTCGAGCACCTTATGGCTTGGGGGCTTAAAGTTCATGATATTGAAAAATATTTATAGTAATAGGTATTGAAGTTATAGAAATAAGTCAAAAAGGAAGGTTATCTCACTGTTAAGTGCTGAAAGTTACCAAGTGCTGACGCTTAAAATCATGGAAATGGAGCTTAGCAAAGTGATGATTTTTAGTCCGCAGTAGACGGCAGAGGTGTCGCCAATCTGAAGTGCGCTGCGATAGCAGTGCGCGAGGGAAGCAAGTAGTTACCCCGACAGCCATCAATCTATTGAGGTAGCTTTAACGAAGCGGCTTTTGTGCGTAGTTGAAGCGTACGCAGGGCTACTGGGGTATATCCAATTCGCTCCGTATGTGAATGAATCTTGGCGGCAGGAGCCCCAAGATTTTCATGAGCTAGGGTGGCGCGCCAGATTGAGAGGTATTTCAGGGGTTAAATTTCGGTTATGCTTGGCTTACCGAAATAGAACAGTAAGTATTCATTGATGCCCACTTGAAAGGAAGTATCAATTATTTAGCAGACGCTTAATTTCATTCTTAATTTCGAGTCAGCTATCTTGGTTCTTTTTGCCAATAACTTTTGACGAGCTGCGCAAAAATTACTAACG
>Ga0209826_1000665_pt1 | contig 24423 bp, 22 predicted proteins | sample GOMGulsemesocosm_5_FD_184637 | JGI IMG/M metagenome (GOLD analysis project Ga0209826, IMG submission 184637) | Methane-oxidizing microbial communities from mesocosms in the Gulf of Mexico - GOM15C Gulf of Mexico (SPAdes) (version 2) | ecosystem: Environmental > Aquatic > Marine > Cold seeps... | reverse complement strand
AGCGTCCCTTTTTTATGTCTGTCGCAAGCGTGGGGTACGCGCTTAGACGCTCTTCTGGAACAGGCGCTGCTTGTCGCGGTTCCAGTCGCGCTCTTTTTCGGAGTTGCGTTTGTCGTGTTCTTTCTTACCCTTGGCCAGAGAGATGTTGCACTTAACCAGATGTCCCTTCCAGTAGAGTGAGGTGGCTACACAGGTGTAGGCCTTTTGCTCTACGGCGCGCTGTAATTTGGCAATCTCTTTGCTGTGGAGTAGCAGTTTGCGCTGGCGATTGGGTTCGGTAACAAAGTGCGTGGACGCAGTCGACAGGGGCATTATCTGGGCGTTGAGCAGCCAAGCTTCACCGTTTTTAAAGAAAACGTGGGTGTCAGTGATCTGCACCTTGCCCTCACGGAGGCTTTTTATTTCCCATCCTTTGAGTACTAAACCGGCTTCCACCTTGTCGGAAAGCTCGTAGTCGTATCTGGCCCGTTTGTTCTGGGCGATGGTGTTGTCTGAGGTCTTTTTCTTTTTCTTAGCCATAGCGGCGGAGTATAGCGATAAGCGTCAGCCGACGATAGCCGCTTTGCTGTTTTGCCTCGGTAAATCTGCGCGGCTCGTTGAGTTGAGCGGAGCCGCGTTGTGGGTTAATTCTGCGATTAGAATAGCTGGACGATCATGTCGATGGCGAAAAACTTCAGCAGTACCGTGTTGATGAAAACCAGTAGCAGTGTGGCGGGTATGAATGTACCTAGGGCAAAGTCTAGGTAGCGCGCCATAAATGAGTCGCGAAACCCGTCGTCGCCTATTTCAAGCTCACGGTTCAGGTTTGAACGCTTCCAGCGGTAACAGGCGAGCATACAGATAAGAAAGCCGTTGAGGGGCAGGATGGTTTCGTAGAACACATCGATAACCAGGTCGAAAAAGGAGCGTGAACCGCCGCCGTAAGAGATGAAGTTTGTGAAGAAATCCACCATGCCAAACGACAGCGCGCACAATACCGTGAACAGGATGATGCCGCCGCCAAGTGTCACGAGCGCTTGTTTGCGAGACTGGCCAAGTTCGTCCATAACCGCCGAGACGGGCACCTCGATGATGGACACCAACGAGGTGATCGCTGCAAATAACACCAGCGTGAAAAAAGCAGCGGCCACAAGGCTGGCGGAAAAATAACCGATGCTGCTTTGCAGGGCGAGGAATATCTTCGGCAGGAAGGAGAACACCAAGCCGACTGAGGAGCTGGACAGTTCGGCGGGGTCAATGTCGGGGTTGAAGGAAAAGATGGCGGGCAAGATCAGCAGGCCCGCGACAAAGGCAACAGCGGTGTCGGTGATGGCGATCATCTTGGCCGAATGCGGGATGCTCGCATTTTTGCTCATATAAGAGCCGTAGGTGATCATGATGCCCATGCCCAGCGAGAGGGAGAAGAAGGCTTGGCCGAGTGCGCCGTTGATCACCGAGGGGGTGATTTTACTTAGGTCGGGGATGAGGTAAAACGCAACACCGGCCATGGCGTTGTCACGGGTGAGGCCAAAGCCAACCAATATCAACAGCACAATAAACAGGGTGGGCATCATCAATTTTGCGGCTTTTTCGATGCCTTTTTGCACGCCGCCCTGCAGGATTAGGCCGGTTATAATGATGATGAGGGCCAGGTAGAGGAATATCGGTTTGCTGTTGATGAAGTTGCCGAAGTATTCCGGCTGGGCCAGCTGGTTGAGGTTGCCGCTGACAATTTCGATAAGGTAGCCGAGCACCCAGAGGGTGATGACGCCATAGAAGACCGAAATCATAAAGGGGGTTATCAACGAGGACCAGCCGGCGATGAGCCAGCGGCGACTGCCGGGGGCAAAGTGTTTGTAAGCGCCGAGGGGGTTCTTGCGGCTGTTACGCCCAGCAGCAAGCTCGGCCAGCATGACGGGCAGGCAGACGAAGAAAATAAAGAGGGCGTAGATCAACAAAAAAGCGCCGCCACCGTTTTTGGCAGCATTTACGGGGAAACCCACAAGGTTGCCAATGCCGACGGCAGAGCCCGCCGCCGCTAAAATGAAGCCTAAGCGTGAGCCAAACTCTTCGCGTTCAATAGCCATAAACCTGCCTTTATTTTTATTATTCAGTCGTCGTGGCACGACCCAATGATGGGCGCTTTTGTAAAGGGTATCCGCAGGTCGGCCTGCGTGTCGAGTTTAAGTGTACTTGGCTTCTGTTGGGGCAACCTCTAGAATCGCCCGCAATCTGGTGCAAACTGAGGTGGGCTGCTCCATGGCAGTGAGGTAAGGGTGGTGAACGCCACATGAATTTTAAAAATTAAGCTGTTAAATAATTGCAGGTAAACGCCGCTGGGCGGCTGAGAGAGTTGAGGATCGTGACCCGAATTGAACGCAGCGCGTTAGTGGCTTTTTCTGCTCAACAGATGTTTGATCTGATCAATGACATTGCCGCCTATCCGCAATATATGGAGGGCTGTGTCGGCAGCGAAGTGTTGGAACGCTGTGAGAATGAGGTGGTTGCGCGTTTGGAGTTGAGTAAGTTTGGTGTGTCGCAGAGCTTTGTGACGCGCAATCAATTAACCCCGCCTCTGCAGATGAAGATGGTGTTGGAAGAGGGGCCATTTGACCGCTTGGTTGGCTGTTGGGATTTCAAGGTGCTGGCACAGGGAGCTTGCAAGGTCTCCTTTGAGTTGGAGTTTGAGCTCTCCAATAGGTTGTTGGGCAAGGCGGCGGGTAAGCTGTTGAGTTCAGTGGCCAATGACTTGGTTGATGGTCTATGCCGTCGGGCTGAGCAGGTTTATGTTGATAAATAGTTAACAGCGCGCTGGCACGGCCCTTGGGGTATGGTTAGAATCCCCCCGAGAATGTCGCATTTTTTGTGTTTGGTGTCATGGCTGCGTTGGCGGTTTATGGGCTGATAAGTATTCGTAAAGTAGGCTGCTGTGCAGTTGAGGTCGCCTTTTTGAGGATGCTTTTTTTTTAGGTTATTGGTTTGAGGTCGCTATGTCTGAAGTTGAAATGATCACGGTTGAGGTTGCTTATGCGCTACCCAATAAGCAAAAAATCATAGCCTTGCAGGTGGAGCCGGGCACCACTGCGCTGCAGGCGGTACAGAAGTCCGGTATTGAGCGTGACTTTCCTGGGGTTGATATTGAAACCGCCAAAATGGGGCTGTTTGGTCAGGCGTTGGGTACCAAAGGCATGAAAAAAGCACATGAGCATGAGCTGCAGGAAGGCGATCGCGTTGAAATTTACCGCCCACTGACCGCGGATCCAAAAGAGGTGCGACGCAAGAGAGCGGAAAAGGCTAAAGCGTCGGACTGAGTCGTGCACGAATGAGAAGAACACAATAAAGGCGCCCGTAGGCGCCTTTATTGTGTTCAGGCAGAAAACAGCTCCTGCGTTTTCTGCACTACCCACATCCCGGCGGGGCGGATGAACGGTATACCCCTCAAGGGGGTACCTGGTCCAGCGAACTCACGGATGAGTAAGAGCGGGTTATGTTCAGGCAGAAAACAGCTCCGCGGCAACTGCTCCTGCGTTGCACTAGTACCGACATCCCTGTCGGCATGCGTTTTCTGCACTACCCACATCCCGGCGGGGCGGATGAACGGTATACCCCTCAAGGGGGTACCTGGTCCAGCGAACTCATGGATGAGAAGGAGCTGGTTGTGCTCGCTTATTGTGCCGCTTGGGTTTTGGCTCCCGATGGTACGAAGTCACCGGTGAAATGGGTCATTTTCTCGTTATCAAAGTGTACGGTCATGCGTTCTTTGGTTTGTGTGCCGTTGGCTTTGTTCATCTCGTAGTAATAGTCCCAGCGCTCTGGCTGGAAGGTGTCTTGGATGATGGGGTTGCCCATGACGAAGCGAACTTGGCGTTTTGTCATGCCCGGCTTGAGTTGATCCACCATCTCTTGGTTGATGATGTTGCCCTGTTGGATGTCAATCTTGTAGACGTCGGGAAGCTTGAATGCGCCACAACCACTGAGGGTAAAGCCAGCTATGAGAATTGATATCATTATAAATGTGCGGTGTGCAGCTTTTTGCATGGTAGGGGTTCCACAACGTAAATCGAACGGTGATAATACCTGAACTTTAATTCCACTGAGAAGGGCTTAATCTTGGTGGAGACAAAAAACTTTGAGATCTTGCCCTATAAATGGATCTTGCCAACACAATGAGACACACATGGCCGCTGAAAACCAAGAGTTACGCAAAGTCGGTTTAAAGGTCACTTTGCCGAGAGTGAAAATTCTACAGATGCTTGAGGCCAGTGCTCAGCGTCACCTTAGCGCTGAGGATGTGTACAAGCAGCTGATGGAAGCGGGTGAAGATGTTGGCTTGGCGACTGTCTACCGAGTGCTGACGCAATTTGAAACCGCGGGTTTGGTGGTGCGCCATAACTTTGATGGCGGGCACTCGGTGTTTGAGCTCGAGCGCGGCGAACACCATGATCACATGGTTTGTGTGGAGACTGGGCAGGTGGTTGAGTTCCACAATAGTGAGATCGAGCGGTTGCAAGAGGCCATCGCGGCAGAAAACGGCTTTGAGCTCACCGGGCACAGCTTGGTGCTTTATGTGAGGCCTATAACCTGATGGTCTCCATGCCCGCCACTGCTTAGCAGGGCGGGCATTTTTGTTTTTGCGTTGATGAAAATTTGGATGAACAACCTATTGATGCTAGGTTGACGAAAAGATGTGGGCCGCAGCGCCCAGTCACCTAGCCCGAACATAATAATAATGAGGTAGCGAAAAGTATGAGTGAAGAGCAAGCGGCACAAGCCAAACCACACCTGAAGCTGAATATGGTCAAGGTGCTGGATATGGGTTGCGGTATTCTGCACCAGCTGTTTATTCGTGAATCAGTGAATAAATCGAAAGCGCTGTTGAAGGACTTGAAGCAGGGTAAAAAAATACCGGTTGGCGCATTGACGCTGAACCCCAAAGCCGGCGAGGGTGGAGACGCCCCAACGGATATGCCTGCGTTGGAAATCCCACTGTCTGTCTGCCTTGATTACAGTGAGTATCGCGGCCCAGGTTTTAGTCACCCGGTCTTTATTGAGGCCTTAAATGGCATGCTGCACCAAATAGTGACGGCGATGCGTGCGAAGAAGGATCTAAACATCCTCACCAGCGAGTCCGGCAGTATGCTGGTGCATAAGCCGGGTGTGGTACAGCTCGACGGTCAATTCAATGTCATGTTGCTGGCGCTTGAGCCCAGTGCAAATAACAGCATGGTGATGAAGCTTATGTTTGTTGACCCTGAGCAGTATGAATCGGTACGCCGCGAGGACTAGTGCCGGGCGTTGGCTTCCCCGGTTAAGGGGAAGTCGAAAACTGAAAGAAACAACAATGCCGAGTCACAGACTCGGCATTGTTGTTTCTGGGATCTGGGGGCTTTAATGCAGTGTGGCGAGCTCTATCATTTCCTTGGCGTGGGCCATGGTCTGTTGGGTCAGTTGTTCGCCGCCGAGCATGCGAGCTATTTCGGTTACCTTGGCGCCATCGCGGAGCTCGGTTAGTTGTGTCTGGGCGCTGGTGCTTCCCGTTTGTTTGTGTACCTGAATGTGTTGGTGCGCCTTGCTGGCCACCTGTGGCAAATGGGTAACGCAGAGTACTTGGCCTTGCTTGCCGAGTGAGCGCAGTAATTGACCCACTATGTCGGCGGTGGCGCCGCCTATGCCCACATCGACCTCGTCAAACACTAGGGTGGGTGTGCAGGAGCTCTGTGCGGTGACGACCTGGATGGCTAGGCTGATCCGCGACAGTTCGCCACCCGAGGCGACTTTGCCCATTGGTTTATGGGGTTGTCCTGGATTGGTGCTGATTAGGAACTCTATGTCGTCAATGCCCTGCGCTGTTGGTTTGCTGCAGTCGTTAAGGGCAATGGTGAAGTTTGCGCTCTTCATCGAGAGCTTTTGCAGTTGCTCGTTGATCTTTTTGGTCAGTCGTTTGGCTGCTGTCTGACGTTTGCCAGATAGCTTGGTCGCCAGTTCTGTAAATTGTGCCTGGGCTGCTTCGGCTTCAAGCTGTAGTTGGTCGAGCCGTTCATCGCCGCCGTCTAACTGCTCTAGTTCTTGGCTTAAGCGCTGGTGAAAGGTCAGTAGCTCCTCTGCTTGAATGCGATGTTTGCGGGCCAGTTCGAAGCAGCTGCTCAGTCGGTCGTCGACCAGCTGCAGGCGCTGCGGGTCCATCTCAAAACTGTCGATGTGGTGATTGATCTCTGATTGCGCTTCTTGCAGTTGCAGCTGCGCGCTGACCATCAGCTCTTCCGCGGCGCTCAGGTTTTCTGGCTTGTCTTTTATCTCGCTGAGCTTATGCAGAGCGCGTTGCATCAGCTGCAATAGGCCGGACTCGTCGTCCTCACACAGTTGGGATATTTCCTGACTACTGGTTAGGGTTTGCTCGGCGTTGGCCAGTTGTCGCTGCTCGCTTTCCAGGCGTTCCAGTTCACCGTCCTCAAGTGCGAGGGCATCCAGCTCCTGAACTTGGTAGCGCAGCAATTGTGCGCGGGCGTTAATTTCTTCGAAGTTGTCACGAACTTGAGTGAACAGGCTGTTTTTTTGTTGCCAGTCGCGAAAGATATCTCGGCACTGCTTGAGAAGCGTTTGGTTTCCAGCGAAGTCGTCCAGTAGGCGGCTGTGGGTTTCTGTCTTGAGCAGTGACTGGTGGGCGTGCTGGCTGTGGATGTCGATGAGCGTTTCGCCCAGTTCGCGCAGTTGCTGTAAGGGGGCGGCCTGACCGTTAATAAACCCACGTGAGCGCCCCTCCTTGGTGACGACTCGGCGCAGCAGGCAGTCTCCCTCCTGCAGCAGCTCGTGCCGTTCGAGCCACTCCCGCGCGGCGGGAATGTCGGTTACATCAAAACTCGCGCAGATGTCTGCTTTGTCGCACCCGTGTTTGACTTGGTCGCCATCGGCGCGACCGCCCAGTGTTAGCCCAAGTGCGTCCAGTAGGATTGACTTCCCTGCACCGGTTTCGCCGGTAAGGGCTGTCATGCCCTGGTTGAGTTCAAGTTGTAGCTCGTCGACGAGGGTAAAGTTCTTTACGCTGAGATGGCTAAGCACGGGCAGTCTCCAGTTATCTGCTTAAAAGCACTGTGCGGATGTCTGTTTATTTATACAGTAGTTCATACAGTATTACTACTGTATGAAAAAAACGCTGTGGCAAAACCCTTGAATGTCTTTTAGCTGGCCCCATATATCTGTCATTGAAGAGCCTATTGATTGGATTGATGGAGATTTAGCGTGTCAGACGAACAGCAGCCGAAGGCAGAAGAACAGGTACTTGAAGGTATCGTCGAAGAAGTGATTGGAGAGGAGCAGGTTGAGGTTGAACAGGAGCAGCCAACGGTTGACGCTGTGCAGGCTGAACTTGAGTCCTTGGCCGAGCAGTTGATTACTGCGCAGGATCAGGCTGTGCGAGCACAGGCGGAGGCGCAAAATGCGCGTCGCCGCGCTGAGCAGGATGTCGAGAAAGCGCATAAGTTCGGTCAGGAGAAGTTGGTGGTGGATATGTTGCCAATCATCGACAACCTAGAGCGTGCGCTGGCTACTTTGGACCGCGAAGATGAAGGGCAGAAGTCTGTTGTCGAGGGTCTGGACCTGACATTAAAGTCATTCGCCGACACGCTGGCCAAGCATAAGGTTGTGGTCGTTGATCCAGCGGGTGAGCCGTTTGACCCGCAGTTACATCAGGCTATGACCATGGTGCCAAACCCTGATCTGGAGCCGAACACGGTGATGGACGTGTTCCAGAAGGGTTACACGCTGCACGGCCGCTTGGTGCGCCCAGCGATGGTGGTGGTTTCTAAGGCCCCCTAAGTGTGAAAGATTTTTTGGCGTAAGGGTTGAAAACTGACCAGTTGCGCCAATATATGAAACAACCGGTTTTGTATGTTTGTTGCTCCGCTGATGTGGATTAGCAGCAAGTGCATTTTTGAAATTTATACGGCCAATACGGTCGCTCGAAAGAGAATATTGGAGACAGTTCCATGGGTAAGATTATCGGTATTGACTTGGGCACAACAAACTCTTGTGTGTCTGTATTGGAAGGCGGTAAAAGCAAAGTAATCGAGAACGCTGAAGGCGATCGAACTACTCCGTCAATTGTTGCATTTGCCGACGAAGGCGAGATCCTGGTTGGCCAGAGCGCCAAGCGTCAATCTGTGACTAACCCTGAGAATACTCTGTACGCGGTTAAGCGCTTGATTGGTCGTAAGTTCAAGGACGATGTTGTACAGAAAGACATCTCCATGGTGCCTTATAAGATCGTAGCGGCGGATAACGGCGATGCGTGGGTAGAAGTCAAAGGTGAGCAAAAAGCGCCACCGCAGATTTCTGCTGAAGTTTTGAAGAAGATGAAGAAGACCGCCGAAGATTACCTAGGGGAAGCAGTAACTGAGGCGGTTATTACCGTTCCTGCTTACTTCAATGACTCCCAGCGTCAAGCGACTAAAGATGCGGGCAAGATTGCCGGTCTGGACGTTAAGCGTATTATCAACGAGCCTACCGCTGCTGCATTGGCATACGGTATGGATAAAGCCGAAGGCGACCGCACGGTAGCGGTATACGACTTGGGTGGTGGTACTTTCGATATCTCTATCATCGAAATCGCCGATGTTGATGGCGAGCACCAGTTCGAAGTGCTGTCTACCAACGGCGATACGTTCCTCGGTGGTGAAGATTTCGACATGGCCTTGATCGAATACTTGGCTGACGAATTCAAGAAAGAAAACGGTGTTGATCTGCATAACGATCCACTGGCCCTGCAGCGCCTTAAAGAAGCCGCTGAAAAAGCGAAAATTGAATTGTCTTCTGCGCAGCAGACCGAAGTGAACCTGCCGTACATCACTGCAGACGCAACCGGTCCTAAGCACTTGGTTGTTAAGATGACCCGCGCCAAACTGGAATCTTTGGTTGAAGGTTTGGTGGCTCGCTCTCTGGCGCCGCTGAAAATCGCTTTGGCTGATGCCGATCTGTCTATTAGTGAAATCGACGACGTTATCTTGGTCGGTGGCCAGACGCGTATGCCGATGGTTCAGAGCAAGGTTGCTGAGTTCTTTGGTAAAGAGCCGCGTAAGGATGTGAACCCGGACGAAGCGGTAGCCATGGGCGCAGCTTTACAGGGCGCAGTACTATCTGGCGACGTTAAAGACGTTTTGCTGTTGGACGTTTCTCCATTGACTCTGGGTATCGAGACCATGGGCGGCGTTGCTACTGCTCTGATCGAGAAGAACACCACCATTCCGACTAAGAAGTCTCAGGTGTTCTCGACCGCCGAAGACAATCAGTCTGCTGTAACCATTCACGTGGTTCAGGGCGAGCGCAAGCAAGCCACACAGAACAAATCTTTGGGTCGCTTCGATCTGGCTGACATTCCGCCAGCACAGCGTGGCATGCCGCAGATCGAAGTGACGTTCGACATCGATGCCAACGGTATCTTGAGCGTTAGCGCGAAAGACAAGGCGACGGGTAAAGAGCAATCCATCGTTATTAAGGCTAACTCCGGTTTGTCTGATGAAGAAGTTGAAAAGATGGTGCAGGACGCTGAAGCAAACGCTGAAGCTGATAAGCAGTTTGAAGAGTTGGTTGGCGCGCGCAACTCTCTCGATGGTTTGATTGGTGCAACCAAGAAGACCGTGGAAGAGGCTGGCGATAAAGCGACTGACGAAGAAAAGACAGCTATTGCAGAAGCTCTTGTTGAAGCAGAAGCCGCCGTTCAGGGCGATGACAAAGACGCGATGGACGCGGCGACGGCAAAGCTGACCGAAGTCTCAGGTCCTTTGGCGCAGAAGATGTATGCCGAGCAAGCTCAGGCTGCCGAAGGTGCTGAGGCCAGTGCAGAGCAAGCTCAGGCTGACGCCGATGACGGTGTTGTTGACGCTGAGTTCGAAGAAGTAAAAGAAGACAAATAACCGTTGGCCGGCTGCTTCTAGTCGGTTGAGTTGTTTGTTGTGAGCGCGGGCTGTTACTTGCGGCTCTGGGGTTTCAAATCATTGGTTTGAAGGGCTTCGGGGTTGTGAATAATAGACCCGCGTTTGCTGCATTTATGGTGGGAGCTTGTGCCCACTGCAAAAAATGAAAGGATTACAGGTTGCTTGCACGCTGTGTTGTGAGCGCCTGGATCCTGCTGATAGAGCTGAAGTGGATCCATGTCTAAACGCGATTTTTACGAAATACTGGGTGTGGCCAAGGATATTTCAGGCAAAGAGCTGAAGAAAGCCTACCGCCGTGTTGCCATGAAATATCACCCTGACCGCAACCCTGACGATAAAGCGGCGGAAGATAAGTTCAAGGAGGCGAGTGAGGCCTATGAAGTGCTCTCCGATGAGCAGAAACGCTCGGCTTATGATCAGTTTGGTCATGCCGGTGTGGATGGTCAGGCAGGCGGGGGCGGTCACGGCAATGGCAACTTCAGCGATATCTTTGGTGATGTCTTTGGTGACATGTTTGGTGGTGGAGGCGGTCGTGGTCGCGGCGGCCCTGCGCGCGGCAGTGATCTGCGTTACACCCTTGATATTGAATTGGAAGATGCCGTAAAAGGCACGACCGTAAAAATTCGTGTGCCGACGTTGGTGTCTTGTGACCCGTGTGACGGTTCTGGCGCTAAGAGTGGCTCTAAGCCTGCGGCTTGTACCACCTGTGGTGGCGTCGGCCAGGTGCGTATGCAGCAAGGCTTCTTCTCGGTACAGCAAACCTGTCCAAATTGTCGCGGCAAAGGCTCGATTATCGCTAACCCTTGTGGTGAGTGTAATGGTCAGGGGCGTGTCGAAGAGACCAAAACGCTTTCTGTTAAGGTGCCGCCAGGTGTCGATACCGGTGATCGTATTCGCTTAACGGGTGAGGGTGAGGCGGGCGCTGATGGTGGTCCGAGTGGCGATCTTTACGTACAGATGGACGTGCGTGAGCACAAGATCTTTACCCGCGAAGATAAGAATCTCTACTGCGAGGTGCCGATGAGCTTTGTTGATGCGGCGCTGGGCGGTGAGATCGAGGTGCCGACTCTGGATGGGCGTGTGAAGCTGAAGGTTCCGACAGAAACGCAAACGGGTAAGTTGTTCCGTCTACGCGGCAAGGGTGTTTCGCCTGTGCGCGGCGGTTCCCAGGGTGATTTGCTTTGCCGCATTGTCATTGAGACGCCGGTTAACCTGTCCTCTAAGCAGAAAGCGATTCTGAAAGAGTTTAAGGCCTCTATGGACGGCGATAAAAACTCGCCGAAACAGAGCTCTTGGTTTGAAGGTATGAAGAACTTTTTTGGTGAGATGAAGCTTTAATTTAGACTGTTGGTGGCTGACATGGGTCGGCCGCTGCTACTGAGAATTAGATTATGGTACGTATTGCGGTGACGGGTGCGGCAGGTCGTATGGGCAAGACGCTGATCGAGGCGGTTGCCATCACGGAGGGTGTTGAGCTGGCGGCGGCTATCGAGCGGCCGGAAAGCTCCCTGCAGGGCGCCGATGCTGGCGAACTGGCTGGGCTGGGTAAAAACGGTGTTGCCATTGCGGGTGATATTAACGACGTGATCAACGACTTTGATGTGCTGATTGACTTTACGGCGCCAGCGGCAACCTTGGTGAATGCCAGGGTTTGCGCGGCGGCCGGCAAAAAAATCGTCATAGGCACCACAGGCTTTTCTCCCGAGGAAGAAAAGGAGTTGCTGGCCAACCGTGAGCAGACGGCTCTGTGTAAGGCGGCTAACTTTTCCACGGGCGTTAACGTTTGCCTGAATCTGCTGCAGAAGGCGGCTGAAGCTTTGGGTGGCGAGGATTACGACATTGAGATCGTTGAAGCGCACCACCGTCACAAGGTTGATGCGCCGTCGGGTACTGCGCTGGCGATGGGGCAGTCGGTTGCCGATGCGCTGGGCCGCGACCTGCGTGAAGTGGCTGTCTACGGCCGTGAGGGTCAGACCGGTGCCCGTGAGCGCGACACCATTGGTTTCTCTACCGTGCGTGGTGGCGATGTGGTGGGCGATCACACGGTGATGTTTATGGCGGATGGCGAGCGTGTGGAGATTACCCACAAAGCCTCAAGTCGTATGTCGTTCGCCCGCGGCGCGGTGCGTGCTGCAGGCTGGTTGAATATGCAGGAAAAGGGGTTGTTTGATATGAAGGATGTGTTGGGTATTTGAATCCTTTATGAAAAAGCAGTCTCCAGAGCCCTCTCCCGATAATTGCGGGAGAGGGCTTTTTTTTATATGTTGAATGTTGCGCCAAGGGAGGGTCTATAGTTCTGGCTTGGGGTGCTGTGAATCTAAATCATCGAACGTGCTAAAGAATTTACGCTTTGGTGCGATAACGTTAAATGGAAGTGTCGCTAGGGTGTGGCCGACTTCGGCGCAAATCAGTCATCGTCTGTGGAAGTATGTTATGGGTAGTCTGTCGTTAAAGTGGAAAATCTTGTTGAGCGTGATCTTGACCAGTGTCTTTGCTGTCGTCGTGTCGATGGTTGTGGCGGTAAAGGGTGAGGTGGCCCAGTTGGAAAGGGTGATTAAGGGCGACTCGGTCACCCTGTCACGGATTGTTGGCGGCAGTACTACGGGCGCAATGGTGTTCGGTGATACGGCTTCGGCTGGCGATACTTTAGCCACGCTGAGCAATAATCAGCGTATTGAAGCGTCTGTGATCTTTGACGAAACCGGCAAGCCCTTTGTTTGGTACGTCAAGGGCAGAAGTGAGACCAGCGGCAACTTGCCTAGTGGTTTGCCGAACCGCCCGCAGGCTAGGAGCTTGGTTGATAGTGACGGTGGCTTTGTGTTGTTTGAGCCGATCATGGCCGATGGTGCGAAGGCTGGCTCTATCTACATGCGGGTGAATCTTGACGAGGTTGAGCAGGCAACCACGGCTGCGGTGGGTAAATCACTATTGACGATACTGGTGATCGGTATCGTTGCGACGGTCATCTCTTTTGTTGTGCAGGCTGCCATTGTTAAGCCTGTGAACGCGGTGGTGGACGCTTTGCGAGACATTGCCGAAGGTGAGGGGGATTTAACTCGGCGGTTGCCGGTGGTCTCGGATGATGAGATTGGCGAACTGGCGCGCTGGTTCAATACCTTTATTGAGCGTGTCCACAATGTGATGACGGACTTCTCTGGTACTGCAGCTGAGCTTAATCAGAACGCGTCGAGCCTGTCGAGCACGGCCAAGGAGACTGAGCGCGGAGTGGTTAGTCAGCAGGCTGAAATTCAGCAGGTGGTCGCCGCTGTGCAGGAGATGGCTACGGTAGTTGAAGATGTAGCGCAGAATGTATCGCAGGCGGCTGACAATGCCGAGCAAGCCGATGGCGAAGCTAAGGTAGGAAATAAGGTGGTGACTGACACCATGGCGGAAATTGAGAGCTTAGCGAAAGACATCGACGCTGCCGCGGTGGTGATCGATAAGCTGCAGCAGGAAACGGACAATATTGGTTCGGTGTTGGATGTTATTCGCGGTATTGCTGAGCAGACTAACCTGTTGGCTTTAAACGCGGCGATTGAAGCGGCGCGCGCAGGTGAGCAAGGTCGTGGTTTCGCTGTGGTGGCCGATGAGGTGCGTACGCTGGCTTCGCGTACACAGAGTTCGACGCAAGAAATTCAAGAGATGATCGAGCGTCTGCAGACTGGAGCGCGTGAAGCGGTAACCATGATGGAGAAGGGAACTGCGCAGGCGGGGCAGTCGGTTGAGCGAGCTGAAGAGGCGAGCCGCTCATTGAACGCTATTACCGAAGGTGTTAGCTCGATCAAAGATAAGACCAATCAGATTGCCAGTGCTTCTGAGGAGCAGAGCGCCGCGACTCGTGAAATGCAGAATAATATGAGCAATATTGAAGCTGTGGCGAGTCAGGCGTCTGCTGGTTCAGTTGAAATTGCGAACAGTACTGCTCGGTTGGCGGAGATGGCTGCGAAAATGGAAGGTGTTGTGCGCCAGTTCCGGTTGTAGCTTGAGCTGCTGGTTTTAGCTGGGGCGGGGGAGCTCATGCCCGTAGCGCTCAGTGATTAGGCGCTAATATATATTCATTGGGGTTGGACAATTTACGGTTATTTCGCGTACAATCCCGCCTCAGATCGACCTTGGCCAAAGCAGCTACAGCAAGCTAGACTGGTCTATAGCGCAAATGAATTTAAGAGCGAGGTAAAACCATAGCGGTTTGCCTCGCTTTTTTGCGACTTAAGACTTGGTAACTCGCACTTCTATCCTCGGATAGCGTGCATCTTGCGCGGCTCTGCCCTCGGTTCGCAGAATGACAAGCGCAGCTTGTCAGGACTCTATTTTGGTCCGCTCTGACTACTGTCAATTTCCTCGGAAAATGAAGTGATCTGAGCACGCCAACCCATGTTTTAGGAGGTTGACTTGACTACTGGTGCCCCAAACTCTGTTTTGCAAAACAGACCCGCCATTCTGGTTCTCGAAGACGGCAGCGTTTTCCGTGGAACTGCCATTGGCGCAGACGGTATTTCTACCGGTGAGGTGGTATTTAACACTTCAATGACCGGCTATCAGGAAATCCTAACGGACCCTTCCTATGCCAAGCAGATAGTGACCTTGACCTATCCGCATATCGGCAATACCGGTACTAATTCAGAAGACGCCGAGTGCGACACCGTTTGGGCCGCAGGCCTGGTAATTCGCGACCTGCCGTTATTGGCGAGCAACTTTCGCAACGAGCAGGCGCTGGACAGCTACCTGCATGAGCGCAACATCCTTGGCATTGCTGACATTGATACCCGCCGTCTGACTCGTATCCTCCGTGATAAGGGTGCACAAAGTGGCACCATCATGGCGGGTGTCGTAGACGAGAGCAAAGCGCTGGAAGCGGCTAAGGCATTCGGTGGTTTGAAGGGCTTGGACCTGGCGAAAGTGGTGACCACCTCTGAGAGCTACGCTTGGACCGAAGGCAGTTGGAAGCTGGGCGAAGGTCATAGCAAACCAGCGACGAGCAGTTTCAAAGTTGTTGCCTACGATTACGGTGTGAAGCGCAACATTCTGCGCATGCTGGCCGATCGTGGCTGCGACCTGACGGTTGTCCCCGCGCAGACGCCTGCGTCGGAAGTGTTGGCGATGAACCCAGACGGTATCTTCCTGTCCAACGGCCCAGGTGATCCGGAGCCTTGTGCTTATGCCATTGAGGCGATCACGAAGATCTTAGAAACCGATATTCCAGTTTTTGGTATCTGTCTCGGTCATCAGTTGTTGGCTCTGGCTTCAGGTGCTAAGACTTTGAAGATGAAGTTCGGTCACCATGGCGGCAACCACCCGGTGCAGGATCTTGAAAGCAGCAAGGTGATGATCACCGCCCAGAACCACGGTTTTGCGGTTGATGAGAAAAACCTGCCGGCTAATATCAAGGCGACTCATAAGTCGTTGTTCGATGATTCCTTGCAGGGGATTCACCGCACCGACAAGCCCGCTTTTAGCTTCCAGGGCCACCCTGAAGCGAGCCCAGGCCCACATGACGCAGCGCCGCTGTTTGATCACTTTGTGGAACTGATGCAGGCGCGGAAAGCATAAGCAGTACGCGTTTGAGTTTTGTGTAGCGGCGCGCCACGCGCGCCGGATCCTTTAGCGTCTAACGAGAAAGCAAAGATGCCAAAAAGAACAGACATTAAAAGTATTTTGATCCTCGGCGCCGGCCCGATTGTAATTGGTCAGGCCTGTGAATTTGACTACTCTGGTGCTCAGGCCTGTAAGGCGCTGCGCGAAGAGGGTTTCCGCGTTATTCTGGTGAACTCCAACCCAGCCACCATCATGACCGACCCGGCCATGGCGGACGCGACCTACATCGAGCCAATCGAGTGGGAAACCGTTGCCAAGATTATTGAGAAAGAGCGCCCAGACGCGGTGCTGCCGACCATGGGTGGCCAGACTGCGCTGAACTGTGCGCTGGCTCTGCACGATCACGGTGTGCTTGAAAAATTCAACGTCGAGATGATCGGCGCCAGCCGCGACGCTATCTTCATGGCCGAAGATCGCCGCCTGTTCGACCTTGCCATGAAGCGTATCGGTCTCGAGTGTGCCCGCGCCGAAATCGTCCACACCATGGAAGAAGCTAAGGAAGCCCCGAGGAAGTTTGGCTTCCCGGTTATCATTCGCCCGTCTTTCACCATGGGTGGCTCCGGTGGCGGTATCGCTTACAACTGGGACGAGTTCGAAGAAATCTGTACACGTGGTTTCGACCTCTCTCCAACCAATGAGCTGCTGATCGATGAGTCGCTGCTGGGTTGGAAAGAATACGAGATGGAAGTTGTTCGCGACAAGAACGACAACTGCATCATCATCTGTTCAATTGAAAACTTCGACCCTATGGGCGTGCACACGGGTGACTCCATCACCGTGGCCCCAGCCCAGACATTGACCGATAAAGAACTGCAGATCATGCGTAACGCCTCGCTGGCGGTACTGCGTGAAATCGGCGTTGAGACCGGTGGTTCTAACGTTCAGTTCGCGATTAACCCAGAAGATGGCCGCATGGTCGTGATCGAGATGAATCCGCGCGTGTCGCGTTCATCGGCGCTGGCTTCCAAGGCAACGGGCTTTCCAATAGCTAAAATCGCGGCTAAGTTGGCCGTGGGTTACACCCTTGATGAGCTGCGTAACGACATCACCGGTGGCCAGTCCCCAGCGTCTTTCGAGCCGAGCATCGATTACGTTGTTACTAAGATTCCACGCTTCACCTTCGAAAAATTTGGCGACGCCGATGCGCGCCTGACCACGCAGATGAAATCTGTGGGCGAGGTGATGGCCATTGGCCGCACCTTGCAGGAATCGTTGCAGAAAGCGCTTCGCGGCCTGGAAGTGGGCAGCGCAGGCTTTGAGCCGGTCGTTGACCTGACCGCTGACGACGCCTTGATGCAAATCCGTCGCGATCTATCGACGCCAGGTGCCGAGCGCATTTGGTATGTGGCCGACGCCTTCCGTGCCGGTATGAGTGTTGATGAGGTGTTTGAAACATCGGCAATTGACCGTTGGTTCCTAGTGCAGATCGAAGACATCGTTAAAGCCGAAGCGCTGATCGCTGGTAAGTCTCTGGGCGATCTGGATGAGAACTTCGTGTTCCGCATGAAGCGTAAAGGTTTCTCCGATAAGCGAATGGCAGACCTGCTGAACGTTTCTGAAAAAGCAACGCGCGATCGTCGTCACGAATTGAACGTGTTCCCTGTCTACAAGCGTGTTGATACCTGCGCCGCAGAATTTTCTACCGATACGGCCTACATGTACTCTACCTATGAGGAGGAGTGTGAAGCTAACCCAACAAGTCGTGACAAGATCATGATTTTGGGTGGCGGGCCTAACCGTATTGGTCAAGGTATTGAATTTGACTATTGTTGTGTTCACGCGGCCCTTGCCTGCCGTGAAGACGGTTTCGAAACCATCATGGTTAACTGTAATCCTGAGACGGTTTCTACTGACTACGATACGTCTGATCGTCTGTTCTTCGAGCCGGTTACTCTGGAAGATGTGCTTGAAATTGTTCGCGTTGAAAAGCCAACCGGTGTGATCGTGCAGTTCGGTGGTCAGACGCCGCTGAAGATCGCCCGCGCGCTGGAAGCGGAAGGTGTGCCTATTATTGGTACGTCCCCTGATGCTATTGACCGCGCGGAAGACCGTGAACGTTTCCAGACAATGTTGCACGAGCTTAAGCTCAAGCAGCCAGAAAACGCCATCGTACGCTCTACCGAAGAAGCCATTGTTGAAGCCGCTAAAGTGGGTTATCCGCTGGTTGTGCGTCCGTCGTACGTTCTGGGTGGTCGCGCCATGGAAGTGGTTTACAAGGAAGAAGAGTTGCGCCGTTACATGCGCGAAGCGGTTGCGGTTTCCAACGACGCTCCGGTACTGCTCGACCGTTTCTTGAACGCAGCCATCGAAGTTGATATTGATGCGGTATCCGACGGTAAGCAGGTCGTGATTGGTGCCATCATGCAGCACATTGAGCAGTGTGGTGTTCACTCAGGCGATTCGGCTTGTTCGCTGCCACCTTACTCTCTGGCTGCCGACGTGCAGGACGAGATGCGCGACATGGTGCGCAAGATGGCACTGGAGTTGGGCGTTATTGGTTTGATGAATGTGCAGCTGGCCTACCAGGGTGGTGAAGTTTACGTGATTGAGGTGAACCCGCGCGGTTCGCGTACCGTACCTTTCGTATCCAAGTGTATAGGTGTGTCTCTGGCGAAGGTTGCCGCTCGTGTGCAGGCTGGTAAGACACTGGAAGAGTTGGGCTTTACTGAAGAAATCGTACCCGATTACTTCAGTGTTAAAGAGGCGGTCTTCCCGTTCAATAAATTCCCGGCGGTTGATCCAATTCTCGGTCCAGAGATGAAGTCTACCGGTGAAGTGATGGGCGTTGGCGACACCTTTGGTGAGGCCTTTGCTAAGGCGCAGTTGGGTGCGGGTGATGTGATTCCAACATCCGGCAAGGCGTTTGTTTCGGTTCGAGACTTCGATAAAAAAGACGTTATTCAGGTGGGTAAAGACCTTGCCGAGCTGGGCTTTGAGCTGGTCGCGACTCGCGGTACCGCCAAGGTGCTGGCAGAGGTTGGCTTGACGGTTGAGACAGTGAATAAAGTGGCAGAAGGTCGGCCACACATTGTTGATATGATCAAGAACGATGAGATCTCGATGGTAATCAACACCACTGAAGGTAGGCAGGCAACGACCGATTCTGCCTCTATTCGCCGCGGCGCTGAGAATCACGGTGTTTACTACACCACAACCTTGGCCGCCGCCGAGGCGATTTGCATGGCGCTGCGTTTTGGTCCAGAAAAGACCGTTCGCAGCCTGCAGGAATTACACGCAAGGATTGTTAAATGAGCGCTTCAAAAGTACCTATGACCCTCGAAGGCGCTGACGCTCTGCGCTCAGAACTTGAAAATCTGATAAAAGTGGTTCGTCCGCGAATCATCGCGGACATTGCTGTGGCTCGTGAACACGGCGACCTGAAAGAAAATGCGGAGTACCACGCTGCTCGTGAGCAGCAGAGCTTTTGTGAGGGTCGTGTTCAGGATATCCAGGGCAAGCTAAATCACGCTCAGGAAATCGACATTACCAAGATTCCCAAGAGCGGCAAGGTTATTTTTGGCACCACGGTCCATCTGATTAATCTGGATGATGACGCGAAGGTAACCTACAAAATAGTCGGTGACGACGAGGCGGATGTTAAGCAGAATAAAATTTCTGTGAGCTCGCCTATTGCCCGTGGCTTGATCGGTAAAGAGGAGGGTGATGAGGTGGTGATAAGGACGCCGGGTGGCGAAGTCGAATATGAAATCGACGAGGTTCATCACATTTAAGTGGCTTTCGGCGTGAAATAAATAAAGGCAGGTTTTCCTGCCTTTATTTATTTGTGGGTAAGGAAAATGCTTTGTTGTCGGGCGGTTTCGTTATTTGAGTGTGGTCTAGTTGCACCCTGAATTTGAGGTGTGTATAAAAACCGTTAGGTCATCGGCCTAGCGGTTTTTTTATGCCGGTTGATTTTTGTTGGTGTTGTGCGTCAGTGCCGTGTTTGTGTGTGGATCTCTACTAAACTGAGAGATTCATTTATAGGGGGGTGCTGCTCGATGATTGTCTTGCGTGTGCTAGGGGCTTTGTTTTTGGGGTTGTCGGCTTTGTGGGCGCAGGCCGATATTTTACGGGTTGAGGTGGGTGCCAGCTCGTGGCAGCAGGATTATGAGGGGCGGGTACAGGACGGTGCTGATAGCCTTTCACTGCAGCAAACGCTGGGTTATGGCGATGCCAGTGGGGTCGGTCTTTATTTTGTTTTAGAGCATCCGATCCCTTTTTTGCCAAATGTTCGCTTGCAGCGAACTGAGTTAGAATCTTCGGCTAGCAGGGCTCTTGATGGGCAGGTTGAATTTGATGGCGAGGTATACCTAGTTGGCGCTGACGTGGCGTCTACATTGGATCTCTCACATACAGACGCGACGCTGTATTACGAGTTGTTGGATAATATTGTGTCGCTGGATGTTGGGCTGACGGTACGCAAATTTGATGGCGGTGTGCAGTTGTCAGCTGCCGGCGTCTCCTCAGGTGAGGGCTTTGATGATGTGGTGCCTCTCATGTATGTGGGGGCGCGCGTTGATTTGCCGTTGACGGGTTTGTATCTTGCGGCGGACGTGAATGGTTTCTCTGTGGGTGATGCGAGTCTTGTCGATATTGAGGCATCGCTGGGTATGGAGCTGGGTATGGGGCTGGGGGTTAAGTTGGGATACCGTAATTTCGATTTGGATTATGAGGATGATCCGGACGAAAGGGCTGATATTCAAACGACAGGCATATTTGTGGGGGCGTTCTTAAGCTTTTAAGTGACATTTTGTTTGGGCGCTGCTCTTGTTATTTTGTTGGTTAGTAAATAGTGTAATGCCGAATTAAGCGGTGTGGATTAGGTGTGGTTATGGCGGATATTTTTGGTTTTTCGGCCCAGGCGTTGCAGGGTGATGAAGTCTCGTTGGAGTCTTACCGTGGAAAGGTTCTGTTGGTTGTGAATACGGCAAGTAAGTGCGGTTTTACTCCGCAATATAAAGGTTTGGAGTCCATGTATAAGGAGCTCTCGCCTCGGGGTTTTGAGGTTTTAGGGTTCCCGTGCAACCAGTTTGGCTCGCAAGAGCCCGGTGGTGCGGACGAGATAGGCAGTTTCTGCGAGCGCAATTTTGGTGTGTCGTTTCCGTTGTTTGCGAAGGTTGATGTGAATGGGGATGAGCAGCATCCCCTGTTTCGATATTTGAAGCGTGAAGCGCCGGGTGTGTTGGGGACGCAGGGCATTAAGTGGAATTTCACTAAATTTTTGGTGGGTCGTGATGGTGAAGTTATTAGGCGCTTCGGTCCGCGTGATAAGCCAGAGGTTATCGCTAAGGCGGTCGAGGCTCTTCTGTAGATAAGGGTTTAGGCGCGATTAATGTACTGCTGGGTTTCCTCAAAGTTAATTTGAAGCGAGGGGCTCTGGTCATGTGCAGTTAATCATTAAGAGGTTTTCGTTCTTTCTGGGTATGTCCTCCTGTTGCAGTTCTCGGCGGCGACGCCTTGCGGCTATACGGCGGTCTCTGGTGCTGCTTGGTCCTCGGTCTGTGGTGCTTTGTGCGGTTCTTAGGTGAACCCGCTTTGTGGGGTGTCGCTGGTTTGAGGGTGATTTAATGTGTGGGGTTTTGGCCCGCGTAATGAGAAGTGAGTATGGAACTACAGGCTATTCTGAGTTTGCTGGCGGACGGTGACTATCATTCAGGCAAGGTGCTGGGTGAGCTACTAGGTGTAAGCCGTACGGCTGTCTGGAAGCATCTGCAAAAGCTTGAGGCTTATGGTGTGCCGCTTGAATCTGTTAAGGGGAAGGGTTACCGCTTACCCGGTGGGTTGGAGCTCTTGGATGCAGAAAGAATAACGGCTTCATTGGGTGTTGTGGCCCGCTCGGGGTTGGCTGAGCTACAGCTCTGTGAGTCGGTTGACTCGACTAATCGTTTGGCTATGGCTCGCGCGCAATCCGGAGGGGCTCATGGTTATGTGTGTCTGGCCGAGCATCAGACGGATGGGCGCGGCCGGCGTGGCCGGCGCTGGGTGAGTCCTTACGGGCAGAGTGTTTATCTGTCCGCGGTGGCTGAGTTTGACGGTGGTGCGGCGGTGCTTGAGGGCTTGAGTTTGGCTGTTGGGGTGGCGCTGGTTCGTGCTCTAAAGCGTGCGGGGGTAGAGGGTGTTGGCTTGAAGTGGCCTAATGATGTGCTGGTTGATGGGCGTAAGTTGGCGGGTATTTTACTGGAGATGTCAGGGGATGTGGCCGGTGTCTGTCAGGTTGTGGTGGGCGTGGGTCTTAACGTGAGTGTCGCAGCGGATACGGCGGATATAGATCAACCTTGGGTTGATGTGGCTGAGTTAGTGCCCGGCGTGTCACGAAATGATTTGGTGGGATTTATTCTTGATGAGTTGCTTCCCCTGATACTTGATTACCAGCGTTTGGGTTTTGCTGCTTACCGTGATGACTGGGAGGCCTTGCACGTCTATCAAGGCTGTGAGGTCGAGTTGAGTACCGTTTCTCACCTGACGCAGGGGGTTGCCCTTGGGGTTACGTCTACTGGAGCGTTGCGGGTTGAGGTGGGTGGTTCTGAGCAAATATTTAACGGTGGCGAGGTAAGTTTACGGGCCGCGGCGGTCTCATGAGTGAGGACGGTGGTGCCGTGTTGGAGCTTGACCTGGGGAATACACGGCTCAAGTGGCGTAGTTTGGTAAAGGGCGGTGTGGGCGCCGCGGGCTTCTTTGTCAGGCAGGATTACCCCAGTTTACCTGCTTGCCTTGCTGCCTTGTCGCTTGAGTTGGATAGGTTTGATTTCTCACAAGTGCGTGTGGCATCTGTAGCGTCTGCGGCTTCGAATGAAGCGCTCGCGCTCTGGGGGCGAAATGAGCTTGCTCTGTGTGTTGAATTTGCGCGTGTTTCCCGTGAGTGGGCGGGTGTTGTAAATGGGTATGATGACTATAGCCGCTTGGGCGTTGATCGTTGGTTGGCTGTCTTAGCTGCACAGCAGCTTGCGCCGGAAGGTGCGTGTGTGGTCGATTGCGGTAGCGCGGTTACTTTGGACTTGGTGGTTTCAGGGCAGCACCTAGGTGGGTACATTGTTCCCGGCTTGCGCTTGATGAATGCAGCGCTATTCGGCAGTACGGATGGCGTTAAGGTGGTGGCTGAGAATTTGGATGGGGGCGCGGGGTTGCTGCTGGGTCGTGATACGGCAGGTGCGGTGAATTTGGGTTTGCCGATGATGGTGGCCAGTTTGGTGGCTGAGGTTGTGCAGCGGTTTTTGAGGGAGCGGGAGGTTAGGCTTCAGGTGATTTTGACTGGTGGGGATGCGCCTGCGGTTGCTGGTTTTCTTGAGGGGGCCTTTTTATGTAGGCCTGATTTAGTATTGGATGGCTTGGTGTTGGCTGAATTTTCTTAACCCTGGGAGAAGCTGGGGTCAAAAGGGGTAATTATGCGTTGGATCTTTATGAGCTTGTTGGCCGCCAATATAGCCTTAGCTGGCTGGTATTGGTGGGGTGCGAGTGTCGAGGTTCCAAGTTTGCGGGCGGTCAGTGCGCAGCCCGTGGGTGTCGCTGGAATAGATTTGCTGAGTGAGGTTGAGGTACAGGGGCATGAAAATGCCCCGGAGCTGCGTTTGCGGGTACCGTCGGAGTCGGGGGAGGGGGGGGCGTTATGTTCTATGGTTGGTCCCTTTAAGGCGGTGTTGCCTGCGGAGTATTTTGTTGAGCATTTGTTGGCGTTGGATGTGGTGGCGGCAGTTGAGCGGCTTGAGGTTTCTTCGGGGGTTGGTTTTTGGGTTTACCAGCAGCCCCGTGCATCAAAGAAGGAGGCATTGAGGCGTTTGCATGAGTTACAGGCGGCGGGGCTGGATAGCTACGTCATCCCTAAGGGTGAGTTAGAAAACGGCGTGTCATTTGGTTTCTTTAGTGATCGGCGTGGCGCTGAAGCCCGATTGGCTGAGGTTCAAGTGTTGGGCTATGAGGTGCTGTTGAAAGAGGTGTCGCGGTCTTACGAAGAAATTTGGGTTGTCTTGGGTGCGCTGGAGTCTGCCAAGGTGGGGGATGAGCTGTGGCTTACCCTACTTAATCGCGAGGTAGGCTTGGAAATGCGACAAAATTTCTGTCCAGGTGTTGCACACAGGGGAAAGTTTATCTAGAATCGCGCCCTCGCTTGAGCAAGGTGGCTTCGAAAAGAGGTTTTCAGTGTTTTTGTGGGATGTAGAGCTGGTGTAGCTCAGTTGGTAGAGCAGCTGACTTGTAATCAGCAGGTCGTAGGTTCGACTCCTATCACCAGCTCCATTATTTTGCTGGCTCTTTGTTGTAACTTGGTGTTTTCATTGAAAAAACAGGTTGACAGCAAGGGGTCTGAGTCGGAAAATGCCGACTCTCTTAGCAGGGGTTCCCGAGTGGCCAAAGGGATCAGACTGTAAATCTGACGCGAAAGCTTCGGTGGTTCGAATCCACCCCCCTGCACCATATTTTATCTGACGAGGCTTTTGCCTTGTTGGGTGCTGGCAAGATGCTGGTTTAGGTTTTGCCTGCTTTGCTTTTTAGCGGGCATAGTTTAATGGTAAAACAAGAGCTTTCCAAGCTTTTGACGGGGGTTCGATTCCCCCTGCCCGCTCCAGATTTTGCTTGTTGATGTTTTGCTCTTGTAGCTCAGTTGGTAGAGCACACCCTTGGTAAGGGTGAGGTCGGCAGTTCGAATCTGCTCAAGAGCTCCAGAATTTGCCGCAAGAGATAGCTCTTGTGGCATTTTTCTGTGTTCGGAAGATGCTTTTTGTGTCTTTATGTGTTTTAAAAAACTTAATGTATTCGGTGTAAGACCCAGTCCAGGAGGCTCTAGCGATGGCAAAAGAACAGTTCGAACGTAATAAACCGCACGTAAACGTTGGTACCATCGGTCACGTTGACCATGGTAAAACGACTCTGACGGCTGCACTGACTCGTGTTTGTGCTGAAGTATGGGGCGGCGACGCCGTTGCATTTGACG
>Ga0209826_1000660_pt1 | contig 24466 bp, 18 predicted proteins | sample GOMGulsemesocosm_5_FD_184637 | JGI IMG/M metagenome (GOLD analysis project Ga0209826, IMG submission 184637) | Methane-oxidizing microbial communities from mesocosms in the Gulf of Mexico - GOM15C Gulf of Mexico (SPAdes) (version 2) | ecosystem: Environmental > Aquatic > Marine > Cold seeps... | reverse complement strand
GTATCCTGTACTTATAGATATAAAATAATCGGTCAGACAGAAGACAATGGTGTAACCAGTGTCAAGCGAAGGACTGAAATATTGTCGTCTCAACCTATGCATAATCGTATATTGCCTACTTGTATCTTCTGCCAACAATGAGATTGTCGATTTAGATCTAGAAGGTGCAGTTAACTAGCCTTCAACAACCCTGCTCAGATTCATTGTCGGTTTTATAAAGCAGTGGTTCTGAGGAGAAAACGGACATTCAATGCTGTCCTTAATTTTGTCGGAATGAGGAATTTTGGTTGATTGAAGATTTGATCGAAGAAGTCCACGCGAATGTCATTGCCATGTTGCTTGGCATCCTTGTGTTTGCCGATGATGCTGTTTCTTTGAACCCTTCCTGTCAATCATCAAGCTGTTCGTCCCAAGCTCCCCTGCTAAAGCTTGCTCATCAGCTTCCAACATCCTTTGCAAGACCTCAGGTGAGGGTGGGTCGTTCTCTAGGATACCGACGAAGGTCTTGTATATCTCGCTCCTGAGACCAACAGATTGCTTGTGGGTGAGCTGTGTCGGTCCGTTTCGTTGGGCTTGCCACACGCTCTCAAGGTAAACTGAAATGGCAGCTTGTCTGATTTTCGCTTATCGGTGATTTCCCTTATTACCAGTTTATCGCCAACGGGAAGCCTAAGAGTTGTCCCTCTAAATTTGTGAAGAATATCTTGGGGAATTCGTTGTTGAAAATGGGGTATGGATGAATCATTTCGTCGCATGGGCCGCACCATTCGATAAAGCAATGTTACCACCTTTGTATACCAGTTAGGTGAGGCATTGTCGTTATTAAACAATAACTTATCGATTATCAATGACTTAAGGGTAAGTTGGTGCCCAGAAGAGGACTCGAACCTCCACTTCCATACAGAAACTAGCACCTGAAGCTAGCGCGTCTACCAATTCCGCCATCTGGGCAACTTGCGAGGCCTTCTGATATAAAGTACGGCAGTGTCTGTCAACTAAACTTTAGAAACTTTTGGTTTTTTTGGTGCTTTTAACTTGGCGTTAGGACCAGTTCTCGTTAAATAACTGTATAAAAGCGAATGCACCGCACTGAATTGGCGGGCTCTTGGCAAATGAGAGGTTAGAGAAAATGTCCACACGTCTAATTACCATCTTTGGTGGCTCCGGCTTTATCGGGCAACATCTGGTTGGCCGGTTGGCCGCCGAAGGGCATCAAATCCGACTTGCCGTCCGTGATACAGAAAAAGCGGCCACATTAGTAACCCAAGGAAATGTCGGGCAAATTGTCGGCGTTCAAGCAAACATTCGCAATCAAGCGTCGGTGGAACGTGCCGTTGCTGGTGCAGACGTTGTGATCAATCTGGTGGGGCTTCTCTATGAAGCTGGCGCGCAAAGCTTTAACGCTGTGCATGAAGAGGGCGCGGCCTGCGTTGCAGCAGCTGCCAAAGCCGCCGGTGTTTCTGAATTTGTTCATATGTCGGCGCTGGGCGCAGATGCTGCCAGCCCATCAAAATATGCCCGGACAAAAGCAGAGGGCGAGGCCGCTGTGTTGGCTGCCTTTGAAGGGGCGACCATTATCCGGCCATCTGTTGTCTTTGGTGCAGGTGACAATTTTTCAAATAAATTTGCAGCCCTCGGCGCAATCTCTCCGGCGATTCCATTACTGGATGGTGGTAAAAATCAAATGCAGCCGGTGGCTATCGAAGATTTGGCCGATGCCATTGCGAAAATCGTTCTGAACCCGGAATATCAAGGTAAGGTTTGGGAGTTTGGCGGACCGGATGCACTCGCTCTCTCAAGCATTATTGAAATTATTGGAAAAGTTAGTAAACGGTCCCCTATAATTCTGCCCCTGCCTGCGCAAATGATGACCATGATGGGTTTCTTCATGGGACTTATCCCTGGCAGGCCAATGCTGACAACTGACCAAGTTAAACTGTTGGCGTCTGATAATGTGGTGAGCGGCGATCATTCTGGATTTGCGGACCTTGGGATACAGCCTGTTCCCTTTAGTTCAACCAGCCTTCGTCATCTCACTCGTTTCCAAAAAGGCGGTGGATATACACAGCTACACGCCTGATTTTCAGCGCATATTTTTAAAAGGCCGGTTGAGCACCTGTTGTTCAACCGGCCTTTTTTATGGATGAAGCACGTGGAAGTGGTCGATTCTGTGAGTTTTAGTGACGAGGTGTTATTGGATTGAAAATATAGGACCGATATGAGACTATATGGCCTGCGGTAGGTTTGTGAAAAGGCAAAAAAGCAGCAATTTTCCCTAAATAAGAATAACAATAGGACAGTAAGGCTGTCTTATATTTCAATTTCCTCTAGCCAAGCCCCAGTTTGTGCGGTAGAACGGTTTTCCAGCAGATGGTTAAACCCTGCGGAATAAGAATTTGGCCGATGGTTCTACAAGCCGTCATTAAGGAGGCAGCCTTTACCCGCCGCCCCACTGCCACAAGAGATCGATTACTTGAAGTAATAGAAAAATATAACCCGATTTTGGTCGGGACTGAGTTAGGGACTGCGTATGTCAAAGAAAATGTTAAAATTTATCTCGCTTGATAAGCAGATGCCGTCGAAAAGAGACGCAAACTTGCGCCGCGAAGATTTTCAGGAAATTTACGAAGAATTCTCACCTGATAAAGCCGCAGAGCAAGCCAGTCGTTGCTCCCAGTGCGGTATTCCTTTTTGTCAGGTTCATTGTCCCGTACAGAACAACATCCCTGATTGGTTGAGCCTAACGGCCAATGGTCGCTTGGAAGAAGCCTATGAGCTGAGCCAAGCAACCAACACACTCCCAGAGATTTGTGGTCGCATTTGCCCGCAAGACCGTTTGTGTGAAGGGTCTTGCGTTATTGAAAAAGGGTTTGATTCCGTCACAATTGGTGCCGTGGAAAAATACATCACCGATACTGCATGGGAAAACGGTTGGGTAAAACCAAACGCACCAACAGTTGAACTGGATCAATCCATTGCGGTGATTGGTGCGGGTCCGGGCGGCATGGCAGTGGCAGATCAGCTTCGTAAAAAAGGCTATCAGGTTCATGTTTACGACCGTTATGATCGCGTTGGTGGCTTGTTGGTTTATGGTATTCCGGGTTTCAAACTTGAAAAAGACATCGTTGAGCGCCGGGCGAAATTGCTGGCTGATGGCGGGGTTACTTTCCATCTGAATTTTGAAATTGGCAAGAATGCAACGCTTGCTGATTTACGCAAAAAACATGATGCGGTGGTAATCGCGACAGGTGTCTACAAACCCCGTGATATTTCTTTGCCCGGTAGCGGATTGGGCGGTATCGTTCCTGCTCTAGATTATCTGACAGCGTCCAACAAGACTTGTTTGGGCGACAAAGTTGCTGAGTTCGAGAGCGGCGAGCTGAATGCTGACGGTAAAAATGTTGTCGTCATTGGCGGCGGAGATACGGCGATGGATTGTGTTCGCACAGCTGTCCGACAGGGCGCGAAGTCAGTAAAATGCCTATACCGCCGGGACCGCAAAAATATGCCAGGATCCCTGCGCGAGACAAAAAATGCCGAAGAAGAAGGCGTTGAATTTGTCTGGCTTTCTGCACCCAAAGCGTTTTTGGGTGATGGATCGGTTACGGGCGTTAAAGCCATTGAGATGCATCTTGGCATCGCCGATTCTACGGGGCGTCAGGTTCCAGTTGAGGTTGAAGGTTCAGAATACAACATCCCATGTGACCTTGCCATTAAGGCGCTGGGGTTCGACCCAGAAGATATTCCAACCCTGTTTGATGAGCCAGCGCTCGATGTTTCGCGCTGGGGCACTGTTCAGGCAAACCCTTTCACTAAAATGACCAATCTGGACGGAGTGTTCGCCATTGGCGACATCGTTCGCGGAGCATCTTTAGTGGTTTGGGCCATTCGTGACGGACAGGACGCAGCTGAGTCCATTGACGGTTATCTTAAAAAATCAGCGCAAACGTCCACAGCGTCTTAAGTCAAGGTAGAGGTAGAAATATGAAAAAGAATTCCCCTGAAATGTCTGGCGAAGAGTTTGTTAAGTCCTGGACAGAAAATGCGGCCCACCTTGCCAAAAACGGGATGTATGACCCGATGGAGGAGCATGACAACTGCGGTGTTGGTCTTGTAGCCGCCATTGATGGCGCTCCTAGACGGTCCGTGGTTGAAGCCGGTATCGACGCCTTGAAAGCTGTTTGGCATCGCGGTGCGGTTGACGCTGACGGTAAAACTGGCGATGGCTGTGGTATTCACGTTCAAATCCCGCAAGATTTCTTTAAAGAACATATCGCTCGCACAGGGCATGAGCCACTAGACGGCAAACTTGCTGTCGGCATGATCTTTTTGCCGCGCACAGATTTTGAAGCTCAAGAAACTTGCCGGACAATTGTCGAGTCTGAAGTTCTGAGATTTGGCTATTACATTTATGGTTGGCGTCAGGTTCCAGCGGACGCGAGCATTATTGGCGAAAAAGCCAATGCCACGCGCCCTGAAATCGAACAGATCATGATCGCTAATAACCGTGGTGTTGATGATGATACGTTCGAGCGGGAGCTTTATATTATTCGCCGCCGGATCGAAAAAGCGGTTTTGCAAGCTCATATTAGCGGATTTTATATCTGTACGCTGTCTTGCCGCTCTATCATCTATAAAGGCATGTTCTTGGCTGAACAGCTTTCCAGCTTCTATCCAGATTTGCTGGACGAGCGTTTTGTTTCTAACTTTGCGATCTATCATCAGCGCTATTCAACAAATACATTCCCAACTTGGCATTTGGCTCAGCCGTTCCGTGTTCTTGCCCATAACGGCGAGATCAACACAATTCGCGGTAACGTCAATTGGATGAAAAGCCATGAAATTCGTATGGCCCACAGCACGTTTGGCGATCGCTCCGACGATGTGAAACCGATTATTCAAGCTGGTAGTTCAGATAGTGCGGCGCTGGACGCTGTGTTTGAAGTTTTGGTTCGTGCTGGCCGTAGTGCGCCAATGTCAAAAACACTGTTGATCCCTGAAAGTTGGTCAAACACACCGTCTATGCCAGAAAAACATAAGGCACTTTACGCCTATTGTAACTCTGTCATGGAGCCATGGGATGGCCCGGCGGCTATTTGTGCAACCGATGGACGTTGGGTGATTGCAGGACTTGATCGGAACGGATTGCGCCCCCTTCGCTTTACATTGACCACAGACGGATTGCTGGTTGTTGGTTCCGAAACCGGTATGGTGCCGGTGAGTGAAAACAAAGTTATCCGCAAAGGCCGCGTTGGCCCCGGCGAGATGATCGGTGTGGATCTCAAAAAAGGGAAGTTCTATTTCTCCAATGATCTAAAAGACAAAATGGCAAACGCAAAGCCGTTTGAAAAATGGATTGAAAATGTTGTTCATCTTGAAGATACGCTGAAAGATGCTGACGAGAGCCGCAAGTTTGATCGCAAAGAGTTGCGCCAACGCCAAATGTGCGCCGGTTGGAGCCTTGAAGATCTTGAATTGATCCTTCAGCCAATGGCTGAAGAAGGTAAAGAAGCCATTGGCTCCATGGGCGATGACACGCCGCTTGCTGTCTTGTCAGATAAATATCGCGGATTACATCACTATTTCCGCCAGCGGTTCAGTCAGGTAACTAACCCGCCAATTGACAGTTTGCGCGAACGCAGTGTCATGACCCTTAAAACCCGTCTTGGTAACCTCAATAACATTCTGGATGAGGATCCAAGTCAGGCAGAGATCCTGTCTCTTGAAAGTCCGATCCTGACCAATGGCGAACTTGAAGCCATGCAGCGGTATATGGGCGATAGTTGTCAGGTTATCGATTGCACGTTTGATGGTAATGAGGGACCTGATGCTTTATCAAACGGTCTACGCCGTATCCGGGACGAGGCTGAAAATGCCGTTCGCGGTGGGTGTGCTCATTTGATCTTGAGTGATTTGAACACAAGCGCTGATCGTGCGCCAATTCCAAGTATTCTGGCCGCTGGCGGTGTTCATACGCATTTGGTAAACGAAGGCTTGCGTACCTTTACATCGGTTAACATTCGAACCGCAGAATGTCTCGACGTTCAGTATTTCGCTGTGCTGATTGGGGTGGGTGCGACAACCATTAATCCATATTTGCTGCAAGAAGCTATTGCTGATCGGTTTGATCGGAACTTGTTTGCGGGTCTGGATCTGAAAACCTGTCTCGCAAATGCCAAGAAAGCTGTGGATCAGGGGTTGCTGAAAGTTATGTCCAAAATGGGCATTTCGGTTCTAAGCTCTTACCGTGGTGGTTATAACTTTGAAGCACTGGGTTTATCCCGGGCTTTGGTTGCAGAGTTTTTCCCAGGTATGCCGTCTCGTCTGTCAGGTATCGGCCTGCCAGGTGTTCAGCAAACCGTTCTTGAGCAACATAACAAAGCCTATAAAGAAGACGTTATTGCGCTTCCAATTGGCGGACTGTATCGCAACCGGGCTAAGGGTGAGGTTCATTCATTTGACGGTGAGCTAATCCATATTTTGCAGACGGCCGTTGAAAAAGACAGTTATTCGCTTTATCGCAAATACAGCGATGGCCAACGGTCTTTACCGCCGGTGAATTTGCGCGATCTTTTAGACTTTAAATCAGACCGCAGCCCCATTTCCATTGATGAAGTTGAAAGCATCACGGAAATTCGGAAACGGTTTGTAACGGGCGCCATGAGCCTTGGCGCGCTGTCAAAAGAAGCCCATGAGACTTTAGCCATTGCCATGAACCGTATCGGCGCAAAATCTGACAGCGGCGAGGGCGGAGAAGACGTGAGCCGTTTCACGCCACGTCCAAATGGTGACAATGCAAACTCTGCCATTAAGCAGGTGGCTTCGGGTCGCTTTGGTGTAACTGCTGAATATCTCACGAACTGCGAAGAGATTGAGATTAAAGTGGCCCAAGGGGCGAAGCCGGGCGAAGGGGGTCAGCTTCCGGGCTTTAAAGTGTCGGAAATGATTGCAAAACTCCGGAATTCAACCCCGGGTGTGACGCTTATTTCACCGCCACCGCATCATGATATTTACTCTATCGAAGATCTGGCGCAGCTCATTTATGATTTGAAACAGATCAACCCAGAAGCTCGCGTTTGTGTGAAACTGGTTGCAGAAGCCGGCATTGGTACGGTTGCCGCTGGTGTTGCGAAAGCGAAAGCCGACGTGATTATGATTTCTGGTAATTCCGGTGGTACCGGTGCCAGCCCACAAACATCTGTGAAATATGCAGGTGTTCCGTGGGAAATGGGTCTGCCTGAGGTAAATCAGGTGCTTACCCTTAACAAGTTACGCCACTCTGTATTGCTCCGTGTTGATGGTGGCATGAAGACGGGCCGTGATATTGTTATCAGTGCGTTAATGGGCGGCGAGGAATATGGTTTAGGTACAGGCGCGCTCGTGGCTCTTGGCTGTATTTTGGTTCGCCAATGCCATTCAAACACTTGCCCTGTTGGCATTTGTACCCAAGATGAAGAGCTTATCAAAAAATACGATGGTAACGCTGATAAGGTTGTTAATCTGTTCAGCTTCCTTGCCGAAGAAGTCCGGGAGATTCTGGCCTCTCTTGGTTACCGGTCACTTGAAGAAATTGTTGGTCGGAGCAATCTTCTGACACAAGTGAGCCGCGGCGCAGCGCATTTGGACGATCTTGATTTGAACCCATTGCTTGCAGAAGCAGACGCCGGTGATAATCCACGTGTTTGTACAAATGATGGACCTGTTCCAGTTCCAGAAACCCTTGATGCCCGGATGATAATGGATGCAGCCAGTGTCTTTAACCGAGGCGGCGAGAAACGTCAGTTGGCGTACAGCATTCGAAACACACACCGGGCCATCGGCACGAAACTATCGTCACACATTGTCCGAACATTTGGCATGACAGGCTTGGAGCCAGGTCATATCACTGTTCGCCTTCGGGGCTCAGCTGGCCAGTCACTTGGTGCTTTCTCAGTTCAAGGTCTGAAGCTTGAAGTGCTGGGTGATGCCAATGATTATTGCGGTAAGGGTCTTTCTGGCGGTACGATTGTTGTTCGCCCTATGACATCCAGCCCAATTGTATGGAATGAAAATACCATCATTGGCAACACCGTACTCTACGGTGCCACGTCCGGTTATCTGTTTGCTGCGGGTCAAGCCGGCGAAAGATATGCGGTTCGGAATTCTGGCGCGATTTCTGTGATCGAAGGCTGCGGAACTAACGGCTGTGAATATATGACCGGCGGTAAGGTTGTTATTCTGGGCGGTGTTGGGAGTAACTTTGGTGCTGGTATGACCGGCGGCATGGCGTTTATCTACGATGAACATAATATGCTGCCAACCAATGTGAACGGTGAAACCGTTGTATACCAACGAGTAAGTTCAAAATATTGGGATGCAGACTTGAAGGCGCTGGTTGAAGAACATCACGCAAAAACCGGATCTCCAATGGCAGAACGTTTGTTGGCCCATTGGGAAATGGAACGTGGTCATTTCTGGCAGGTTTGTCCCAAAGAAATGATTGAAAAATTGGAACATCCCCTGTCGGATGAAAATGCGCGGGCAACCGCGTAGTTCCCAAGGAAGCCGGTGATGAAAATCACCGGCTTTTTTCTTGTCTTTCAGCCGGTAATTTTTGCCGCGAGGAAGTGATGCCCCGGCAAATTTAAAGAGCCCGGGATCAGACGACACTCCGCAGTTTATAAAAAGACAAGTAAGTCCCTGATTTTGCATTGTTTGAAAAATTGGCCCGTAATTTGCTTTGGTAGAAGTAGATTTAAATTGGAGGTTTCGTCATGCAAAATATTCCCCTTACCGTTTCCGCGGCTACTGCAGAAAATCTGGATCGCTTCGATGACCCAATTATCGACCGAATTGATGTCATGTGGGCGGCTCGCAGATTTATTCTGTTATATGGCGCGCAAGCACCGGAGGTGGTCAGCGTTGAAGTGAAACGTCAAGATGGCGCTGGCAAATTGCAGGTGGCTGAAATGTTTGACCGAGTTGAACAAGAGTGCCGACGGTTACTTAAGAAAAGTGAAGGCCTGCGGAAACGTAAAATTCACTAAAACCCCAAAATTAATACTAAAAACTTCAAGGAACCTATTCTCCTATAGAGGCGCGTGGGGTATGCTGCCCCCATGCGTACACTCTATCATTTCTGGATATTACCAGCTTGCCGAAAAATCCGTCTTGTGTTGAACGAGAAGGGTCTCAAATATGACCTTGTGGATGAAAGACCGTGGGAAAACCGAGATGGTTTGCTTGCCATGAACCCAGCGTCAGAAGTTCCCGTCTTAAAGGAAGAGAACGGAGCTGTTTTGGCTGATGCGCAAGCTATCGTCGAATATCTTGAAGAAGTTTATGGGGATGTCCCACTTCTCCCAAAAGATCCCGCTGATAGGGCTGAAACCCGTCGCCTTGTGGCTTGGTTTGATCGCAAATTTCAGACCGAAGTTACGGATAATCTGGTTGACGAGAAAATACTCAAACGTCTGATGCGTGCAGGTACGCCGAACACTGCAGCAATTCGCGCAGGCCATCATAACATTCACTATCATTTGGATTATATCGCATACCTGACGGAGCGACGAAGCTGGCTTGCCGGGGACGAGTTTAGCCTTGCCGACATTGCGGCGGCGGCTCAAATCTCCTCTGTGGATTATTTGGGTGACGTGCCGTGGGATCAGCATCCGGCGGCGAAAGTTTGGTATTCACGGATTAAGTCACGTCCCACATATCGCTCGTTGCTGGCTGATAATTTACCCGGGATGCCTGCGCCAAAGCATTACGCGGATCTTGATTTCTAGAAAGCCTAAGATATGGCGCTTATAACGCACCTTCAAAAGGAAGAACTGATGCGGTTTGCGCTGGATCAGGGGTTTGATGTTGCGCGGGTCACTTTGGCTGATTTTGGATCAGTGCCAGGCGAACATTTGGATGATTTCCTCGCTCAAAATCATCACGGTGATATGGATTGGTTAGAGGCGCGCAAAGCGTGGCGGCGAAATCCAACGGCATTGTGGCCGGAAGCAAATTCCGCCCTTGTGCTGGCGCTTAATTATGGTCCTGACGTTGATCCACGCGCCCTATCAGACATGCCTGAAGCAGGTATTGTTTCCGTTTATGCGCGTGGTAAGGACTATCACGAACTCATAAAGAAACGTCTTAAGCGCATTGCCCGTCATATGGTTCAGACATTTGGCGGGGATGTGAAGGTTTTTGTGGACACCGCGCCGGTTATGGAAAAACCACTGGCCGCTGCAGCCGGTGTGGGCTGGCAGGGTAAGCATACTAATTTGCTTAGCCGTGATTATGGATCGTGGCTGTTTCTCGGCGTAATTTTATCAACCCTTGAAATTGAGCCTGACAGCCCGGCAAAAGGGGATTGTGGCAGCTGTACGGCCTGCCTTGATGCGTGCCCTACAAATGCGTTTGAAGGTCCCTATAAATTGAACGCATCCAAATGTATCTCTTACTTGACCATTGAAACGCGATCCCACATCCCGCGGGAATTCCGACGGGCCATGGAAAACCGGATTTACGGCTGCGATGATTGCCTCGCAGCCTGCCCGTGGAATAAATACGCGAAAGTATCCAGTGAGATGGCATTTACGCCCAAAGAGACGCTGAATGCGCCGCTTTTGTCCGAATTAGTTCAGCTGCAAGATGCTGAATTTAGACTGTATTTTTCGGGATCCCCGGTGAAACGGCTGGGGCGCAATCGGTTTATTCGAAATGTTCTTATTGCCCTTGGAAATACCAAGGACAGTACACATATGAACAAGATTGAAGCCTTACTGGAAGACCCATCTGAAATCGTCCGAGTTGCCGCTGTTTGGGCTTTGGGTCAAATGGGTCAAAAGAAAGTGTTCTGTGAATTAGAAGAAAAACATAATGTTGGTGAAACTGATATTGCGGTTCAAGAAGAATGGGCCCTTTCAATGAAAGATCTAGAAAATGAGCCGTCTTAATAGTTTTATCCGCCGGATGTCGGCCCAACGGGATTGCCTGAACCTAACAGCGGAGCTGCTGGAAGGGAAATCAGGTCCTGTGTTAGAGGTCGGTTTGGGAAATGGGCGGACATTTGATCATTTGCGATCCCTGTTTGACGCAGACGATATATATGTTTTCGACCGCCATGTGAAAGCTCATCCTGATTGTATTCCAGATGACCATCATATGATCCTTGGAGATCTTCTGGAGACATTGCCCGCAGCGCTCCCGCGCATTGGCGGTCTGGCTAAACTTGCCCATTGTGATATTGGCAGCGGTGACAAGGCTTCAAGTGTGGCTTTGGCCAAAACGATTGGGGCGTATTTGGATGATCTTCTCCAGGAAGGCGCTATCATTGCAAGCGACCAGCCGTTCGAGATGGATAATTGGACGGCCTGCGCGCTTCCAGACGGTGTTGCCGAAGGGCGGTACCATATTTACCGGAAGAATTGACCGGTACGGCAAAATTTTCCGGGCTGGCTTTGGAAAAATTGCTCTGTAAACCGCGGTTTACTACAATCCCTAAAGTGGTATGATTATTGCTTCATTCGTGTACATACACGGAGAGTGCCATGATCAATTCAACTCAAAATAATACATCAATTTACCCCACAGCATATGCCGCAAGCGGGCAAGCAGTGGAAAAAGCTCCTACTGAACCTCAGACGAGCTCCCTGTATGGCGAATCTGTAACGGTTTCTTTATCGCCCGCGGCAGAGGGCGCGAAGACATTAGCATCCATGGCACTTGAAATAACAATCGATCCGGCTGTTCACATGGAGCGGGCCCAAGTCGAGTTAAAAGCAATGATGGCGCGTTTGGGCATGTCTGCAGATACAGATATCGATATTGAGATCCTAAATGATGGAACAATCAGTGTTGAAGGTGATCACCCGTTAGTTTCGAAGATGGAAGAAGACCTCAACGGTGGGGATCTGCAGGCTCGTAAACTCAGGAATGCGCTCATTGGTGCCCATACGGGATCTGTTATGATGCATATCGGAGAAGCCGTAAGTATGGCAATGCAGGGTGCGGATGATAATCCAAGCATGATGGAGACATATTACGGTTGGGTGAAAACTGTTGCGGACACAGCTAAAGATTCGTCCTTTTCTGTGAGTTTTTCAAATGGCGAAATATCAGGATCACTTGTTGGTAGCGATGGTGAGGCCTATAGCCCAGGAGACGGATTAACTCTCCCAGCCTAGGCTTCGTCTCTCACCAGTAAATTCGTTTATGAGGTTCCATGATTAATTCAGTAAGCAACGCAGCTTCCCTCTACCGGTCTGTTTCCGCCGCAGTAACCCCTGCAATAAATATTGCTCAAACCCAAGCGCCCGTGAAAAACGGGTTCGGTGAGGCCGTATCTGTAAACTTGTCGCCTGCTGCTGAAGGGGCTCAGAAACTGGACTCGGACTTTAAAAGGCTGACACTCGATCCCGCATATCACCTGCAACAGGCAGAAGTTGGGCTGAAAGATCTTATGGCGCGTCTGGGAATTCCTGAAAACACTGACATTCAAATTGAAATTAAGGAAAATGGTGAAATCAGTGTTGATGGCGATCACCCGCTAATGCTCCAATTGACAGAAAGTCTAAACGGCGACGACGCTGATCCATTTTTGAGGAGCTCGTTTATTTTTGCCCGTAATGGCACCATCATGTCGCATATCGGGACCGCTGCTGATCTTGCGGCAAACGGTGCGAGCGAGAACCCGGGTAAGGCAGACCACTATTATGACTGGGTTCGGAGTGTGGCAGCCAACGCACAAAGCTCTTCCATGAGTGTTTTCATGAGCGGCGGCGCGTTGTCGGCCTTTCTGACAGATCTTAATGGGCGGCACGATGCTGATGGCGGAACAACGCTGCCCGTGTGATGTCTGATATATTTTAAATATTTCTTTAGTTTTCAGCATGATACTTGTAAAAAACAGAGTATATAGAAGGAAATAGTATGTCGGTAGAAACCCCTGCAACCGAGAAAAAACTCATAGATCAAATGGGGTTTTCTGGTCGTGAAATTGCACGCCGTTTGCACTTAATTGATTTTACCGAAAGTGACCGATTTAGACTCCTGTCGGCAAAAGACGTTATCCGATCTAACCTTCCCGGGCTCATTGAAAAGTTCTACAAATATCAGCTGGATGACCCTGAAATTTCGGAAATCATTGGTGATGTGGATACATTGACACGGCTGAAAAGTTTCATGTCTGAATATATACTAAGTATTTTCAAAGGTGATTTTGATACGGACTATGTCAATACACGCCTGCGCATTGGCAAAATACATAAACGACTGGAAGTTCGGCCAAAGCTTTATATGAAAACCCATGCCCATTTACAGTGGCTGTTAGATAAGGAAATAGAAGCCGGAGATTTCGGCGATGATGAAGACCTGATAAAAAACGCGCTTCACAAAATACTCCTGTTTGATGCAGAATTGATTTTTGACGCCTATGTTGAGGTCTATTTGACCGAAATGCAAAATGCCACGCGCGAAGTTGAAAAATATGCCACGCAAGTTGGTATTAAGTTAGATGGTATGTTTGCGCGGTTGCATGAAAAATCTCAAAAAGATGCGGTGACGGGTCTTCATAATCGCCGAGCGTTGTATGATCATTTGAAGCGCGAATGTCAGGTGGCAGAACGGCATAAACTGTCGTTTGTTCTTATCTACATGGATCTGAACAATTTCAAATCTGTAAATGACCTGCATGGCCATCACACTGGGGACGAGGTATTAGCGCAAGTTGGTAATTCGCTTCTTTCGATTACTCGGGAAGTGGATATTCCAGCGCGATATGGCGGGGATGAATTTTGTATCATAATGCCAAGAACGTTGCTTTCAGACATTGAGGTCCCACTGCGCCGCCTAATTCACCATTTTGATGAACATTGCCACTATCCTGTGACTTTTAGTATGGGCATCATACAAGTTGGTCCGACGGTTTTCGAAGAACCTGAAGAGCTAATTTCGAAAGCAGATGAGATGATGTATTTGGCTAAACAGCGGGCCCACCGTGACGGGCAGCACCACTGGCAGTTTGAAGGAAAGACAAAGGGGCCTGAGAATAAATAGGGTTTGGTCTTTCCGTTATTTCAATTGAAAGTCCATGATGACAGGGGCGTGATCAGATGGTTTTTCACGGCCTCTAGCCTCTAAGTCGATGGTCATGGCTTTTAGCGTCGGTTTTAGCGCCGGTGTGACCCAAACATGATCTAGACGACGACCTTTGTTGGATGTGCGCCAGTCCCGGGAGCGATAACTCCACCAGCTGAACAATGGTTCCGGTTCCGGAACAAAATGTCTCATGGCATCATACCAATCGAGAGACGCCATCATTTTGTCCATGTGTTCGACTTCAATTGGCGTGTGACTAACCACTTTCAGCAGTTTCTTGTGGCTCCATACATCATTTTCAAGGGGTGCAATATTTAGGTCGCCAACAAGGATAAAGCGATTATCATGGGCTTTCATCTCTGTAAACCAGGCCGTCACCTCTTGGATGAAGGAAAGTTTATGGGCAAATTTCTCATTTTGTTCCGGATCCGGAATGTCCCCACCTGCAGGGATATAGAAATTGTGAAGAACTGTCCCATCTTCAAAGCGAACCGCGAGATGGCGTTTGTCATCTTTGCCGCACCATAAGGGGGCATCAAGACGTTCCATGGGTATCTTGGAGAAAATCGCAACGCCATTGTAACTTTTTTGACCGGCAATATGGTAATGGCTAAAGCCTTGTTCTACGAAGAACTTTAGAGGAAAATCGTTATCAACGACCTTTGTTTCCTGAAAACAAATTACGTCCGGATTGTGAGTTTTTACAAAATGGTCAATATGTTCCAGACGGGCACGAACTGAGTTAATATTCCAAGTGACAAGACGCATTATTTAATTCCGGTTTCGTAATGAATTAGAAAATATTGAAACTGCTACCAGTTATGGCAATGGGCCAGCGGCCCAACTCGAATAATTTGTATTTCAGCGCAAACGGATGCGCATCTTCTTGCCCTGCAGCGAGCACAAGAGCTGCTTGATGGCATGTTTGAACGGCTGACCCAATGGCAGCACGCACAAGCTCCTCATCTTCAATACCCTGTTCTTCAGCGAAGTTCTCGACCGCATGTTGAATTGTGGGCGATGCGGTAGCAGAGACATGGGTCAAAGCCATCGTCAGGTCTTCCTCGGAGATGATCTCAAGAGCATCGGTGGTCAAACTAACGCGCATTTGCTCTTCCGCTTCCCACCAACTGGAATTCCAGTCTGGGTTGGCAGCGGCAAAGGAGGCCTCTTCCCAGCTTTCTATTGGTGCGATAAAGGTGCCGGGGAACCCAAGGGTCTCGACATAGGCTTGGGCAGTGTCAATAGTTCCCGAGCCAAGAGGCAACCCAACTGAGCGAAACCAGTTGACTGAAGGAAGCAATTTATTGAACCGCACAACGGAGCGCAGGGTTGGATATTCCTCAATGTTTGGAATATCATCAAACTCGTCAAACTCTTCAAAATCCTGATCCATGAAACCCGTTTTAGCTAACTGAAAGGAGACTTCTTTTAGCACGCTTTATACGGCTTGTATAAGGTCTAGTCGTAGGAGGGATCATAAAAGGTGAAAAGCTCAGCTTTGAACTTAAGGCCTTCTTCTACCGCGCTGAGGCTAATACTTGTGGTGCTGCCTTGCGGGTCGGTGATGAGCCATTTTCGAAGTTCAAACGGATACAGAGTGAAAACCAGAGTAATGCCACCTTCTTCAGGCTCTTCTGTATCGATGATATTAACGCGGAGGACACCAGCATCTTTTTCTATGGAGGTAACGGTTACATCACCGCTAAGTTCCACTTTCTCATCCAAAATGACCGATATAGGAGTGGCCGAGAGGGGAATACGCGTGGTTTCTTCCAATTCTTTATCATGAAAGACCAACCATGTGCCGTCAGCCACCACCAGAATTTGCGCTGGAGGCTCATACTCAAATCGGGCTCGGCCGGGCCTGTTTATCCGAACCGTGCCTTCGGCTATTTTGCCCTCAGAATTAACTTGCAGGAAATGGGCCTTCAACGATGTGACCTTGTTCAGATAGGCTTCGACCCGGGCGATATCCTCGCGGTCGTCATCACTTAGGGGGGCAGCACTGACGTTTGTCGAAATCAGCAAGCTGCATGACAAAAAGGCGGCCAAAGCTGATTTAAATAAAAGACGCATGGTTATGTATCCGTTGGTGGTTCAAAAAGGCGCTCAGGTACAGTTAGTTACTTTTTCAAAATATTAAAGAAACGAGGCAAAACCGGGGCAATCCTGTTTTATTTGTAAGGGTCTTCAATATCTCGGGCGAGGACCTCGCGTTTACCAACATGGTTGGCTGATCCGATGACACCTTCTTTTTCCATTTCGTCAATAATACGTGCGGCCCGATTATAGCCAATTTGTAAATGACGCTGGACAAAGCTGGTGGAGGCTTTTCGTTCCCTGCAAACCAGTGCAACAGCTTGATCGTAAAGCGCATCTATACTGGAACCACCGCCGCCCAAATTACCATGAATGTCAGAGTCGCCCTCAGGTTCCGCAGTTACATCTTCCAGATAATCAGGTTTCCCTTGTTCTTTAAGGAAGGCCACAACTTTTTCAACTTCTTCATCAGAGACAAAGGGCCCGTGAACCCGTTGAACTCGGCCAGCGCCCGGCATGAACAACATATCACCGTGTCCTAGTAGCTGTTCGGCGCCCTGTTCTCCCAACACCGTGCGACTGTCGATTTTTGACGTCACTTGGAAACTAATCCGGGTGGGGAAGTTGGCCTTAATGGTGCCGGTGATCACGTCAACGGATGGTCGCTGCGTTGCCATAACCACGTGCAGCCCAGCTGCCCGCGCCATTTGCGCCAGACGCTGAATGGTGGATTCAATTTCTTTACCAGCCACAATCATCAGATCCGCCATCTCGTCAACGATGATGACGATCATGGGAAGGGGATCTGTATCCAACGCCCGTTCTTCGAAAATGGGTTCGCCAGAAGCCTGATCAAAGCCCGTTTGGACAGTGCGTTTGATTTCCTCGCCGCGTTTGGCAGCTTCGCGGATACGTTGGTTATAGCCGTCGATGTTCCGAACGCCGAGCTCGGCCATTTTACGGTAACGGTTCTCCATTTCCTTAACAGCCCATTTAAGGGCTATTACGGCCTTGGGCGCTTCTGTCACAACGGGGGCAAGCAAATGCGGAATGCCGTCGTAAACCGACAGCTCCAACATTTTGGGGTCAATCATGATGAAGCGGCACTCGGAAGGAGGCAGGCGATAGAGCAGGCTTAAGATCATTGTGTTGACGGCAACAGACTTACCCGAGCCAGTTGTACCGGCAATAAGCAAATGCGGCATACGTGCAAGATCGGTTACAACCGGATCACCGCCAATGTCTTTACCAAGAGCTAGGGTGAGTTTCGACGTTGTGCTTTCATATGTTGCGGTCGATAAAAGTTCTCGAAGCAGGACAATTTCGCGGCGCTGATTTGGAAGCTCAATACCAATGGCATTTCGTCCAGGGATAACGGCAATACGGGTAGAGATTGCACTCATGGATCTGGCGATATCGTCGGCAAGCCCAATCACGCGGGAGCTTTTTAACCCGGGAGCTGGCTCCAACTCATATAAAGTGACCACAGGACCCGGACGAACCCGGATGATGTCGCCCTTAATGCCATAATCATCAAGAACCCCTTCAAGCATGCGCGCATTATTTTGAAGAGCTTCCTCGCTCAAAGGTTTATTGATTAGCTTTTTGTCCGGCTGAGATAAAAGGCTCAATGGCGGTAATTGATAGACATCAGATGGACCTAAATCAAGGGCCACTTGTTTTTCAGCAGCCATCCGTTTCCCAGCTTTCACGGGGTCATTTCGGGCTTCGATTTTTGGTTCTTTATGAAGATCAACTTGAGGAGTATCAGTGTCTTTAGATTTTTTGCGTTTCTTGAGCTTCTTCGCAGGCTTCGGCTCAGGTTGTTGTCCGCCGAGTATCAGGGCGTCTTCATCATCTTCATCTTCAGATTTGCGGTATTTAAGCCCTTTAAGGGATGCCGAGAAACCGTAGACCGCTTTGCCGCCGGTGATAACACCGCGGCCCATGGCCACCCATTCTTGTAACGGAAGGGCATAAGCAAGTACGAGTAAGGTCACTGCGATGATGCCTAGAACCGACGACAAGGCAATGGCCGGGATGCTGAAGCCCATTTTCTGGCCCAGAACCATCAGGTTATTGTAGATAATCTCTCCCACAATGCCACCATACCCAGCATTTAGAGGCCAACTTTCGGAAAGAGGAACCGCCGTAATTGCTGCCGCTACAAAAGAGATGGCGATCGGCATTATAGCCACATGTATCCATCCCCATTTCAGGCCACGGTGGCTGGTAACCCGCCACGCCCATGCGACAAACCCCAATAACAAAGCAACAGAGGCAAGCCCTATGGTCTGCAAAAGCAAATCAGAAACATGCGCGCCTGCTGTTCCCAGAAGGTTAGAGGCAGGAGTTTCTGTTGAATGATTGAAATTTGGATCACCGGCTGAATAGGTAATCAGTGCGAGGCTACCCAGTATGGCAATCGCCAGCAGAAGGCAGCCGCCGACTTTAATCGCCAGTCGGTACAAAAATTCGGTACTGCCGTTTGGCAGGAGAGAAATAGACTTAGATCCGGAACCTTTAAAATTCATAACCTTATTCTATAAGCTATTGGCAAGGCGTATTAAAGCCTCTTCCGTCATTTCTGGATCAAATACTAGCGCAATACGGATATAAGGGATGCCGGGATTTACGCCGTTTGCATCTGTTCCGCTCAAATACTCACCGGGGAGCACGCGAACAGCGCAGTCAGTCCAGAGTTTTTTGGTCGCCGCAACGCCATCACCAACATTTAGCCACAGGAAAAATCCAGCGGGTGGCCGATAAAACTCAAACCGACCTGATAGGATCCGTTCAGCAATGTCAAAATTGGTACTGTAGCGGTCCCGGTTAATTTGAACGTGATCATCGTCATTCCAAAGCGCTGCCGATGCGGCACAAATGGGGAGCGGTACGGCCGCGCCTGCAAAGTTTCGCAAATTGAGAAATGCTTTGGTCAATTTTGCATCGCCAACGGAAAACCCAGATCGCATGCCTGCGCCGCTGGACCGTTTAGAGAGCGAATGAAAGGACATGACATTGTCTAGACTGCCGCCAAGTTCGTTGCAAACCTCCAAAATTCCGACCGGAGCTTCAGCGTTATAAATTTCCGTATAGCATTCATCGACAATGAGAGTGAAATCGTATTTTCGAGCGAGTTCGAGCGCGCGGAGCAGATACGCTTTTCCAGCGATTGTGCCTTGGGGGTTGGATGGATTGCACAGAAAAAATCCGGTGCAGCGGTGCAGGGTATCTTCATCCAAGGCATCAAGATCTGGAAAGAAATTGATGTCTTTTGTTGCGTTCAAAAAAACGGGCTCAGCGCCTGCCATGACGGCTGCTGCGTGATACACGTGATAATACGGGTTTGGGATCAAAAAAATTGGTTTTTGTTCTGTTCGGGATGGATCAGTAATCACTTGGGCAAGCATATACAGAGCTTCTTTAGTCCCGTTGGCTGGCGTGATGTGCGCATCGGCGTCGATCATCCCCTCTGGCAGTTGGTACCTGCGGTTCAGCCAGTTGCAAGTGGCGGCGCGAAGTTCCGGCGTAGCGTTTCCAGGTGGGTATTTTCCGTATAGATGATCATTTTCGATCAATACGTCTTTCATGAGCTGCGGAGGTTGGTTTTGAGGTTCGCCAATGGTCAAGGCAAGTGGAGACAAATTAGGCGCTGGTTCAAGAGGGTCCAGAAGGCTGCGCAAAGCGACAAAAGGGGAGTTTCTCAAGTTTGCTAAATCAGGGTTCATTATTGCAGGGCCACTGTTTGAAGAATATTGATTGGCTACAATCTTCTTTTTTGCACGTCCAGATTATTTTTGCACTCTATTTTGCTCGACTTGCATGTTTCTTGCACCGGTACAAAGTAGCAACCAAGGTAATTATTGAGGGAGTTTTGGATATCGATGTTCGCACGTTAGTTGGTCGAATTTTCCTAAAATTTTATCTATCATACCACATATAGATATATTCATGGTTTGTTCTATATTAGAAGTTATATTACCAAAAACTTTAGTAGTAATCCTCCCAATTGAGGTAACACAAATGTGATAATCCAATTGGGAGGTTAGAAACTTAACGCAAATCTTCTTCAGGGTATGCGCCAATTTTGTGAATACTGAGGTCGGCACCTTCAAATTCAGATTGCTCGTCCAGACGGATACCAACGGTGAGTTTCAGTAGACCATACACGACCAACCCCACGATCAATGCGTAGGCACAGCCAAGCAAACTGACGAGGATCTGAACTGTCAAGCTAACACCGCCAAGTCCGCCGAGCGCTTCAAGACCGAAGATGCCAGCCGCAATGCCGCCCCATAATCCGCAAAGGCCATGCAATGGCCAAACGCCTAAAACATCATCAATTTTCAACTTGTTCTGGCAATATGTGAATGCATAAACAAATAACGCGCCCGCGAAACCGCCCGTTGCAAGTGCCCCAAGAGGATGCATGATGTCAGATCCCGCACAAACAGCGACTAGTCCTGCCAATGCACCGTTGTGCACAAAGCCTGGATCGTTTCGTCCCGTAACTAGCGCGGCTAGAATACCGCCAACCATTGCCATGAGTGAATTGATGGCCACAAGGCCTGAAATACCATCTATGGCTTGCGCGCTCATGACGTTAAAGCCGAACCAGCCGATACAAAGAATCCATGAACCCAGTGCGAGGAAGGGAATGTTTGAAGGCGGTATGCCAACGACGGCACCGTTTTTGCGGTAGCGACCCATGCGGGCACCTAAAAATATGACTGCGCCCAAAGCAATCCAGCCGCCCACGGCGTGAACCACAATAGAGCCCGCAAAATCGTGGAACCCGTATCCGAACATGCCTTCAAGGTATGTTTGAAAGCCAAAATTGCCGTTCCAGATAATGCCTTCGAAAAAAGGGTAGGCAAGTGCTGTCAGTACAGCCGTGGCTGCAAGCTGCGGCCAAAATTTGGCGCGTTCTGCAATGCCGCCTGAAATGATGGCTGGAATGGCGGCCGCGAATGTGAGGAGGAAGAAGAATTTTACCAGATCGTAGCCATTGCTTGCAAAGCTGTAGCCTTCTGCTTTTGCGGAGCCAGAAAGCACGGCCGCATTGACAAAGAAGTCAACACCGTAGGCAACACCATAGCCGATCATGAAGTAGCAGATTGTTGATAATGCAAAATCCACCAGAATTTTTACCAGCGCATTGACTTGGTTTTTCCGCCGCACCGTTCCCACTTCTAAAAAAGCGAAACCCGCATGCATGGCAAAAACCATGATGGCACCTAATAAAATAAACAGGACGTCAGTTCCTGTGGTGTCCGTATCCATATTTTTATTCCTCAATTCAGCGGCAAGACACTGTTTAAAACAGCGCTTAGTCGGTGCTAACCTATCAAGGACTGTGCCAACATGGAAAACTGCTGAATATTAAGGCGAAAATGGTTTTTGGGGAGGGTCAAAAAAGTGCAACTGCCCAAATATTGATCAAGTGAAGATCATTATTTGAGCAGTTGCCTTTTCACTGAGCAGGGGGTGCGAGGGAAGCACGCCTGTTCAGCAATGGAAAAGTGGTTAGGATGATGGACCAAATTCTGGGTATGCTTCCAGTCCAAGTTCAGCTTTGTCGAGGCCGTTGACTTCGTCCTCTTCGCTGGCTCGAATACCGACTGTGTATTTAAGAGCTAACCACACAGCAGTACTTGTAACGATCACAAAAGCGCCGATTGAGACGATGCCTGTTACTTGTACGGCAAGGGTTGCGTCTGCGTCTGTCAGGACAACTGCAAGAGTTCCCCAAATACCAGCAACCAAATGAGCTGAAATGGCACCAACAACGTCATCAATTTTTAGTTTATCGAAGAACGGTACTGCGAAGACAACCAAGATACCGCCAACAGCACCAATGATGATGGCCATGCCAATGGATGGATCTGCAGGTTCAGCTGTAATAGAAACCAGACCAGCGATGGCACCGTTGAGGGCCATTGTCAGATCAACTTTCTTATAGAGGATCTGGGTTGTTGCCATTGCTGCGAGAACGCCGCCAACTGCTGCCATATTTGTATTGGCAAAAACATTCGCCATTTCAATAACCGCTTCAGCTGAACCAAGAGCCAGTACTGAGCCGCCGTTAAAGCCGAACCAGCCGAGCCACAGAATGAATGTGCCGAGTGTTGCAAGAGGTAGGTTTGCGCCCGGAATAGGTTGAACCCGACCGTCTTTGCTGTATTTGCCTTTACGTGGTCCAAGAATAACAGCACCAGTAAGAGCAGCCCAGCCGCCAACGGAATGCACAAGTGTAGAGCCAGCGTAATCAGAGAAGCCCATTTCGGCGAGCCATCCGCCGCCCCAAACCCAAGACCCTTGGATTGGGTAAATAACAGCCGTCAGGATTAACACGAAGGCAAGGAAAGGCCACAATTTGATGCGTTCAGCAACGGCACCAGAAACGATTGATGCGGCAGTTGCCACAAATACCATTTGGAAGAACCAGTCAGAAGACGCTGAATAGCCACCATCTGCAAACACGCCTTTAAGAGCATCAGCATCGTCAGCAGTCCAGAACGGACTGAAGCTTCCGATAAAGCCTGTGACGTCCATATACATGAGGTTGTAGCCAACGAGGTAGAACGTTAGGGCTGCAACAGAATAAAGGGCAATATTCTTAAGGCAGATTGTTGCTGTATTTTTCTTACGAACCAAACCAGCTTCGAGCATGGCGAAACCAGCGGCCATCCACATAACAAGGGCGCCGTTCAGTAAGAATGAGAAAGAGTTAAAGATAAAGGCTGTTTCCCCGTCAACAGCAGCGTTTGCCGCACCAGGAAGAAAAGCCATGATCGCAGCACTTGCTGCCACGGCTTTTTTATTTACTCGTAAATCACGCATGGGATACTCTCCTAGAGTGCGTCTGCATCTGTTTCGCCGGTTCTGATCCGGACAACATTGTTCAAGTCATAAACAAAAATCTTACCGTCACCGATTTGACCGGTTTTGGCAGTTGTCATGATGGTTTCAACCACTTGCTCTGCCATGTCGGATTTCACAGCGAGTTCGATTTTTATTTTGGGAAGAAATGAGATGGCATATTCGGCGCCGCGATAAATCTCGGTGTGGCCTTTTTGCCGTCCAAAGCCTTTTACTTCTGTCGCTGTAAGGCCGTCGATACCGATAGCCGTGAGAGCGTCACGAACGTCATCTAGTTTAAACGGCTTGATAATGGCCATTACTAATTTCATTTTGTCACCTTTTGGGCTCTACAGGTCAGGGCAAAGGCCCCAATACGGTTCTTTATTACAAGAGCCGTGCCAGTTTTAGAGGTGTGACAAAATAATGTTAAAAATCAATTGGTTGACGTATATATGCCCACAAAATAGGCGGCGCATTATTTTTGTATAGCACCTATATTGCCTAAAAAATATGCAGTGGCTATTTTTTAGGCAGACTCAAATCTGAAGTGCTTTTTCAGCGGCTGAACTTAAGCGCAGCAGTTTTCCTTCTTCAAAAGCAGGGGCCATTAGCATCATTCCAACAGGAAAGCCAAGAGCTGATCCGGCGGGAAGTGTTGTCGCGCATAACCCCAAGAGATTAGCAAGGCGGGTTAAGCTGATAGACATGAGGGCCATGTCTAAATAATAGGCTTCATCCGCATAGAGTTTATCTAAAAGAGGCGGGATGGAGGGCTGTGTTGCGCCAACCACCAAATCAAAGCCGGCTGTTTGCTGGGCATACTCGGCTTTAAGTTTTTTCAAAGCAAACTCTAGCTTTAACGCATTACCTGCACTAAATTTCTCTCCGGCCAGAAACCGATTTCCAATAGAGGAGAAGATGCGGTCTGGGGTTTGCCTAATTTGATCACCCCATAAAGCATACCCTTCCAGCATGCCGGGATACCCATTTTCATTGCAGCAGGCCAGAACATCGGCAAATGCCGGAACGGCGCCCCTTACGATTTCAGCGCCGGCTACCCGCAATTTATCAAGCCCAGCAGCGATGGTCTGATTAATCTCAGGTTCCACTAAATCATCGAAAACAGTTGTCGCCACTAAAATGCGGGCGCCTTTTAATGTTGCGCCGTGTAAGTCAGCGGGTTTTTCACCCGATAAAATGGCACATAAAGCGTTTGCATCAGCAATATCATGGGTTAAGGGTCCAACGGTATCTTGCGAGGGAGATAGCGGCACGGATCCCTCCAGTGAGATCAAGCCGTGGGTAGTTTTAAGGCCGGTTATCCCGCACCAAGCGGCTGGAATACGGACTGATCCAGCGGTGTCTGATCCGATGGCGGCGGCGGCGAGACCGTGATACACGGAAAGGGCGGCCCCTGCGGAGGATCCACCCGGAACACGGTCCTGTTCCGTATCGTGAGGGTTGGTTCCGGTCCCAGTCCAAG
>Ga0209826_1000657_pt1 | contig 24508 bp, 25 predicted proteins | sample GOMGulsemesocosm_5_FD_184637 | JGI IMG/M metagenome (GOLD analysis project Ga0209826, IMG submission 184637) | Methane-oxidizing microbial communities from mesocosms in the Gulf of Mexico - GOM15C Gulf of Mexico (SPAdes) (version 2) | ecosystem: Environmental > Aquatic > Marine > Cold seeps... | reverse complement strand
CGATTACACTGCAGCCAGAAAAGCGATGTTTTTCTACACAGATACCGCCGATGCATCATGGATTATTGTAAAATCAGATGATAAAAAACGAGCCAGAATTAATTGTATGCGCCATTTTCTTTATACATTGAACTATCCAAATAAAGATAAAAATATTGCTCATAAACCCGACCCTAAAATTGTTGGCCGTGTTGAAGATATTTATAAAAAGAAAGAAGCTGAGAGACTATAAAATGATAGCGATGAATAAGAAATTAAACAAAATAATTGCTAATGCTGAGAAAGCAACCGAAGAGGCAGTTAGTGCAGCAGCAAAAGCAAAAAAAGCTACCAAAAAAGTAAAGACAGTGAGTTTAAAGGTGACAGCGCTAGAAAAAAAGCTCCTGCAAGACTCAACTAAAAATAAAAAACAGTTGAGTGTATTTGCTAAAAAAGCTGCCAAAAAAGCGATTAAAAAAAGTAAGGCAAAGAAAAAAATTGTTTAAAGAAATTTAATTTAAACCCTTTATATACATTACACAGAGCAATGTATTAGTTTTATTGGTAGTTCTATTTGTTTAGAGAGTACGCCATAGTCCCCCGGTGTGCTTTCTAAACAAAATTACATCATTAGCTGGGGACATTGTATTCCCGTGTAAATAGCAATACCCTCAACTTTTCTTGCTTTTAAAATATTTGAGTATTTTATAAACGAGATATATATCTCCCCTCATTAATTAATATAGGAACAAACATGAATTGGAATGTATACCTTTCTGGTGAAATACATACTGACTGGCGCGATCAGTTGAAAGCAGGCTGTGAGGCACACGAACTCCCAATTACATTTACCTCAGCAGTCACTAATCATGATGCTAGTGACAGTGCCGGAGATATTCTTGGTGCTGAAGATAACAGTTTTTGGCGTGACCATAAATCTGCAAAAGTTAATGCTATACGCACTAAACAACTTATTCAGAACTGTGATGTGGCTGTGGTTCGTTTTGGAGATAAATATAAGCAATGGAATGCCGCCTTTGATGCAGGTTGCTGTGCGGCATTAGGTAAGCCTTATATCACTCTGCATAGTGAAGATATCGTACACCCACTTAAAGAAGTGGATGGCGCAGCAATGGCATGGGCAACAACTCCTGAACAAGTGGTCGAAATACTAAAATATGTTGTTAGCCAAGGTTAAGCGCTAAATTTTGAGCTGGGGATTAACTCTTTTTTTGCTCAAAAGTCTTTATCAAATTTAAGAACTTCAACACTTGTTATCATTAATTGATAAATCAAACATTACTATGTGAGGTGTTTTTTGAGAAAAGCAGCGGCTTTAATGCTGGTTAAAGACATAGATAACGGTTTTGAAGTGTGTATGCTAAGGCGAGTCGCAAGTTCTCGTTTTGCAGCAGGTGCTTATGTTTTCCCTGGTGGCTCGGTTGACTCAGCGGATGCCGAGCTCTCACCTGAATGCATTGTTAGTGGAAGCCTAGTTCAGCAAGATAAAGCTTATAAAGTAGCTGCCATAAGAGAAACACTTGAAGAGGCGGGTATTTTAACGGCTGCAACGCCTACAGGTGTGCAGGTTGGGCATCAACTTCGAGAGCAACTTCACGAAGGATCAAAAAGCCTAGAAAAGATCTTGTTAGAGACTAAATTACAAGTAGATTTAGATGCGTTGGCATTTTATGATCATTGGATAACGCCTGAAGCATCACCTATTCGTTTTGATACGCGCTTTTATGTGTCGGTTGCGCGTGATGAACAAGATCTTGTTCATGATGAGAAAGAAACGGACTCTTCATGCTGGGTGAAGCCTTCGGATATTTTGGCATTGTATGATAAGCACGATGTGAAGCTAATGCCGGTGACTCATGTTCAGCTAACACGTTTAGCAGGGTTTAATAGTGTTGCTGATTTAATGGACTTTGCAACTAAACAAGGGACTATTAGCCCAATAATGCCAGTGATGTATATATTAGGTGATGGTAAAGCTAAGATTGTGAAGGTTGACTTGCCAGAAGGTAGACTTGAATACGCTATTTCTTTTTGAATTCAATAAGGTATTAAAATTGATTGAGATAGCAAATAGTTGGCCCTGATTAAGTAAGGCAAGCAAGTAGATGGTTTTAATCTAGGTAAGCTATTACGGTGTGATTTGGCGGTGAAAAGCCAGAAAGAATTTGTGAGTGTTAGGAAATGTTGAAGGAGTAGAAGTAATAGCTTGGGCTCTAAAGCGACAAGCTATTACTTAATGCTGATATTAGCTTAACGCTTAGTCTTCCCAAGCATCTAATATTTCTCTAGCAGCTCTAAAAGCTTCTTGAGCCGCTGGAGCACCGCAGTACACTGCCGAGTGTAACAGTGTTTCGCGTATTTCTTCTTTCGTACAGCCATTACGTAAAGCGCCTCTAACATGGCCTTTAAGTTCAGCGGGTGCTTTAAGTGCCGCTAGCATGGCAACGGTAATGAGGCTGCGCGTTTTAAGGTCTAAACCCGGACGGTTCCAAGTAGCGCCCCAGCCATGTTCGTTAATGTATTCTTGTACGGGCTCTGTTAACCAGTCGGCACTATCAAGTGCTCTGTCAACAAATTCATCACCCATAACTTGGCGACGAATACTTTCTCCCGACGGTTTTTCGTTATTTTCTGTACTCATTATTTTCTCGCTGGAATTAATTAACAATAATGATTAGGCTCTACATCACTAGTGGGCAGAACCTAATCAATTAGGTTTGTAGTATTAAAGTGACATCTCTGGAACGTCATCAGGCACGATTAATTTACCTGCAGTTTTTTGCTGAATTTCTTCAACAGATACACCAGGGGCACGTTCAATTAGGTGGAATGCGCCATCTTTAATTTCGATAACAGCTAAATCACTAACGATACGTTTAACACAAGCAACGCCAGTTAATGGCAGGGTACATGACTCTAATAGTTTAGAATTCCCATACTTGTCGGCGTGGGTCAACGTAACAATAATATTGTCGGCACCAGCAACTAAGTCCATTGCACCGCCCATCCCTTTTACTAATTTACCCGGAATCATGTAAGAGGCAATGTTACCATTTTGGTCCACTTCAAAAGCACCCAATACGGTTAAATCAACATGGCCACCACGAATCATCGCAAAGCTTTCAGCGGATGAGAAAATAGAAGCACCTTTAGCAGCAGTAACGGTTTCTTTACCCGCGTTAATCATGTCTGCGTCAACTTGATCTTCAGTTGGGTATGGGCCAATACCGAGTAAGCCATTTTCTGATTGAAGCATTACTTCAATATCATTAGGCACGTAATTAGCCACTAAAGTAGGAATACCAATTCCTAAATTAACGTAATAACCATCTTCAAGTTCTTGAGCCACTCGCATGGCAATTTGGTCACGATTTAATGACATGTGAGTCTCCTTAATTTTTTGCTAGGGTGATTTTTTCGATACGTTTTTCGAAATTACCCTTAATGATGCGGTTAACGTAAATTCCTGGTGTATGGACTTGGTTTGGGTCAATTTCGCCCACCTCAACAATTTCCTCAACTTCAACGACGGTGATTTTGCCCGCGGTTGCAGCCATTGGGTTGAAGTTCATCGCCGTGTCACGGAATACAAGGTTACCAATTTTGTCAGCCTTCCATGCTTTAACGATAGCGAATTCACCGGTAACACTTTCTTCTAAGATGTATTCACGCCCATTAAATTCTTTAACATCTTTGCCTTCAGCAACGAGTGTACCAACACCTGTTGCAGTATAAAAAGCAGGGATACCAGCACCACCAGCACGCATTTTTTCTGCCAATGTACCTTGGGGAGTTAAATCAACTTCAAGTTCACCGGAAAGGTATTGACGCTCAAATTCTGCATTTTCACCAACGTAAGATGACACCATTTTCTTGATTTGCTTGTCTTCTAATAACATGCCTAGACCGAAGTTATCAGTGCCGCAATTGTTGGAGACGATGGTTAAACCCTTAACACCCATTTTCTTGATTTCAGAAATCAAGCCTTCTGGGATACCACATAGCCCAAAACCACCTGAAATGATGGTCATGTTATCTGTTAGTCCAGCCATGGCTTCTTCATAGCTAGATACAACTTTGTTAAAACCACTCATGGTCTTACTCCTGTTTAATTGTATTAATGAGGCCTTTGTATTGTTATACGCAGGCCTCGTAAAATATTACTTATAGACCGCGCCAATTTTACTGTTATTACAGACACCAATTTGCTCGGTAATATAGTGTCCAACAGCCGCTAATTTTTCTAAATTAATGCCAGTTTCAATACCCATACCATCAAGCATATAAACAACGTCTTCGGTTGAAACGTTACCTGACGCACCGACTGCATACGGACAGCCACCTAAGCCAGCTACTGAAGAATCGATACTTGCAATGTCATATTCAAGACAGGCTAAAATATTAGCTAAGGCTTGCCCTCGAGTATCGTGGAAGTGTAAGGCTAATTTATTACCCGGAACTTCTTTAGTAATAGCATCCATCATTAGGCGAGCTTTAACAGGTGTACCCAAGCCAACCGTATCGCCTAAAGAGACTTCGTAACAACCCATATCTATAAGCGCTTTAGTTACACGAACCACCACGGAAACATCAATATCACCTTCATAGGGGCAGCCTAATACGCAAGAGGTATAGCCACGAACACGAATGCCTAATTGAGCTGCCTTTTCCATAATGGGTACAAAACGTTCTAAAGACTCATCAATTGTGCAGTTGGTGTTTTTTTGGCTGAATGTTTCTGAAGCAGCCGCAAAAATGGCCACTTCTTTAGCGCCACTTTCAATAGCACGATCAAAACCACGCATATTGGGTGTTAACACCACGTGAGAGGTGTTTTCAGGCTGGACTAACTGCTGAAGAATCTCAGCAGCATCCGCCATTTGAGGAACCCATTTTGGGCTAACAAAACTAGCGATTTCAATATCTTTAATACCGCAATCATAAAGCCTGTTAATCAATTCAAGTTTAACTTCAGTTGATACGTTGGCTTTAATGTTCTGTAAACCATCACGTGGAGACATCTCAACGATTCTTACACTTTTTGGGTAAGTATGAGACATGCTGTTACTCCTGATCCTTAAAGGTAATTAAGGTGGCATCGGCTTCTACAAAATCTTCAGAGGCATAGAATACTTGGTCAACTTCAGCATCAAATGGTGCGCTTAATGTGTGCTCCATTTTCATTGCTTCAATAATGGCAAGTGGCTGACCTTCTGTAACTGTGTCGCCACTAGAAACAAGCACTTTTAATAATTTACCTGGCATTGGAGCAATAATATTTGAAGCGCCACCTGTTGTTGATAAGTCAGGTTCAAATGGGTTAACTTCAGTCAATGCGTACCAACGATTTCTCCATGAAACAAGCACAATGTCATCTTGTCTAAGAGTAATAAAACGTTCCCAGCTACCATTAATTTGTAAACGGGTAACGTTATTATCGGCAGTTTCGGCAATGACATCTAAGTCGTTTTCAAGATGGAAAATGAAGTGGTTATTATTTTCGGTCACTTTAATTTCAACTTCATCGGCCTCTTCATAACTGAAGAATAAGCTACGTTGACTTTGACCATTTGGACGCCAGCTAGTGGTATCAAACCATGGTGAGTTGCCATCTGTTGATGCCTTAGCCATATCATCAACCGCTTGTTTACCATCAAGTAGAATACTAACAGTGGCTGCGAGTAATACATTTTCTGGTAATTCAACTTGGCTATCAGCAAGAAGGGTATCTAATCTTTTATCGATATATTGAGTATCAATTTTGTTATCAATAAAATCTGGGTGCGTGGCTAATGTTTCTAAGAAAGCAATATTATTTTCGACACCAATAATGCCGCTTTCGCCAAGCGCATTTAATAAACGCTCACGAGCCACTTCACGGTCTTCGCCCCAAACCACTAACTTAGCGATCATTGGATCGTAAAACACGCTAATGGTATCGCCTTGCTCTACACCTGTTTCAACACGTAGATTTTCATTGGTAGCAGGGAAGCGTAGGTGATGCAATTTACCCGTTGATGGTAGGAACAAGTTGTTAGGGTTTTCCGCATACAAACGTGTTTCAAACGAATGGCCGGTGCTAGTAATTTGCTCTTGCTTTAAAGGTAGTGCTTGCCCAGCTGCAACGCGAACTTGCCATTCAACTAGATCTTGCCCAGTAACCATTTCGGTAACAGGGTGTTCTACTTGAAGACGTGTGTTCATTTCCATGAAGTAAAAAGAGCGGTCTTCACCAACGATAAATTCGATAGTACCCGCACCTAAATAGCTAATGGCACGAGCAGCATTAACGGCAGCAACGCCCATCGCTTGGCGAGTTTCTTCATCTAAAAATGGTGACGGTGTTTCTTCAATAATTTTTTGATGACGACGCTGTAATGAACATTCACGTTCGTGTAAATGTACATAGTTTTCGTGTGAGTCACCAAATACTTGGAACTCAATATGGCGAGGCTTGCTGATATAGCGCTCTAGCAATACACGATCATCGGCAAATGCATTCAGTGCTTCACGTTTAACTGAGTCTAGTAATTCGGCAAATTCATCGGCTGAATTAACAACGCGCATACCTTTACCACCGCCACCTGATACAGCTTTAATTAATAGTGGGAAGCCAACTTTTGTCGCTTGTTCTTGTAAGTAATCTGGGTCTTGATTTTTACCGTGATAACCCGGAACAACAGGTACATTAGCTTCTTCCATTAAAGCTTTAGCAGCATCTTTTGCGCCCATTTTTTCAATGGATTCAGCAGATGGACCAATAAAGGCGATGCCAGCTTCAGGACACGCGTGTGCGAATGAACTGTTTTCTGATAAGAAACCGTAAGCAGGGTGAATAGCATCAACCCCAACTTTTTTAGCTAAAGCCAAGAGTACATCGGCTTTTAGGTATGATTCATCTGGGCGTGAGCCACCTATATGGTAAGCCTCGTCAGCTAATTTTACATGGCGTGAATTACGATCGGCATCTGAATAAACGGCAACACTGGTGATGCCCATTTTTTTTAATGTGGAAATAACACGGCAGGCAATTTCACCACGATTTGCAATTAATACTTTTTTAAACATTTTATCAGTCCTCAATTACATTCTGAATACGCCAAAATTGGCATCTTCAGTAGGTGTTTTAGCTGCAACAGCAAGAGATAAACCTAGCATACGTCTTGTGTCTCGCGGATCGATTAAACCATCATCCCAAAGGCGGGCAGTGGCGAAATATGGATTGCCTTGTTCTTCATATTGAGCAAGAATTGGCGCTCTGAATGTTTCCTCTTCCTCAGCAGACCATGTGCCACCGTCGGCTTCGATTGCGGTACGTTTAACGGTTGCAAGAACAGAGGCGGCTTGTTCACCACCCATGGTTGAAATACGTGAGTTTGGCCAACTCCATAACATACGTGAGCCGAATGCTCGTCCACACATACCGTAGTTACCCGCGCCATATGAACCACCAATAAGTACAGTAAATTTAGGAACACTAGAGCAAGAAACAGCCGTTACCATTTTCGCGCCATTTTTAGCAATGCCTTCTTCTTCGTACTTTTTACCGACCATAAAGCCTGTAATATTTTGTAAGAAGAGTAGGGGAATACCGCGTTGGTTACACAGCTCAATAAAGTGAGTACCTTTTAATGCAGACGGTGAGAACAGAATGCCGTTATTAGCGATAATGCCTACTGGGTAGCCATGAATATGAGCAAAACCACAAACAAGTGTCGAACCATATAAAGGCTTGAACTCTTGGAATTGCGAGGCATCTACTAAACGGGCAATAATTTCACGTACATCGTACGGTTGCTTAGGGTCTTTTGGTATAACGCCTAAAATGTCGTCCGTTGGGTAAAGCGGCTCGCGTGATTCACGAACTTTTACATGAACTTCTTTAGTCTCATTTAGGTGTTCGATAACGTCACGTGCAATTGATAATGCATGTGAATCATCTTCAGCGATATGATCGGTAACTCCTGAGAGCTTACAATGCAGTTCAGCACCACCAAGTTCTTCTGATGAAACCTCTTCACCTGTTGCGGCTTTAACAAGTGGTGGCCCACCTAGGAAAATAGTGCCTTGCTCTCTAACAATAATAGATTCATCACAAAGTGAAGGAATGTAAGCACCACCCGCAGTACATGAACCCATAACCACAGCAATTTGTGGAATACCTGCCGCAGACATACGTGTTTGGTTGTAGAAGAATCGACCGAAATGTTCTTTACCTGGGAATACTTCGTGTTGTAACGGTAAGAAAGCACCGCCTGAGTCAACAAGGTAAATACAAGGTAGTCTATTTTCAGAAGCAATTTCTTGCGCTCTAAGATGTTTAGTAACGGTTAATGGATAATATGTTCCACCCTTAACGGTTGCATCATTGGCGATAATCATTACTTCGCCACCGTGCACACGACCAATACCCGTAATAATACCGGCAGCTGGCGCTACATCATCATAAATGCCATTAGCCGCAAGTTGTGATAACTCAAGGAATGCGCTACCAGGATCGAGGAGTGCTTTAATACGATCTCTTGGAAGCATTTTATTGCGATCTAAATGCTTTTTACGAGCACGTTCACCACCACCTTGGGCAGCCGTTGTGATTCGATCGTTTAATTCTCCAACGAGCGATTCCATTTGGATCTTGTTTTCTTTGAAATCAGCGGAAGCTGTTTCAATTTTTGATTTAATTACGGGCATGTTTTTACCTTATTCTAGTTAAGACGCAATGATTAAATTATTTCAATAGCCATTGCTGTCGCTTCACCACCACCAATACACAGTGTTGCAACACCTTTAGTTTGTTTTCTTGCTTTTAACGCATGAATGAGCGTGACTAAAATTCGAGCACCTGATGAACCTATCGGATGACCTAATGCACAAGCACCGCCGTTTACATTAACTTTACTTGGGTCAAGCTTGAGTTCTTTGATTGCAATCATTGTGACTACAGCAAAGGCTTCATTGATTTCAAATAAATCAACATCATCAAGCTGCCAATTACATTTTTTAAGTAGGCTTTCAATCGCGTAAACAGGTGCGGCGCTAAACCAATCCGGGTCATCTGCAAAAACACTTTGAGCGGTGATTTTTGCTAATGGCGTTAACCCTTGTTTTGCGGCTTCTTCAGCATCCATAAGAATGAGTGCTGCCGCACCATCTGAAATAGATGAGGAGTTAGCAGCCGTTACAGTCCCATCTTTTTTAAAAGCAGGGCGTAAACTTCTAATTTTATCTAAATTAGATTTAGCCGGCTGTTCATCTTCCGCGAAGGTTTTTTCACCCTTACGAGACTTAACCACAACAGGGGTTATTTCATTATGAAATGCACCAGATTGAATGGCTGCATTAGCACGGTTAACGGAGCTGATTGCAAAGTCATCTTGTTGCTCACGACTAATATCAAATCTCTCTGCACCCATTTCTGCAAATGCACCCATTAGGTTGCCATGCTTAACATCACGCAGGCCATCAAAGAACATATGGTCAATAACCGTACCATCACCCATACGGTAACCATCACGTGCTTTTGCTAATAAATAAGGCGCATTAGTCATAGACTCCATACCCCCAGCGACAACGCAAGTTGCGTCATCAGCAAGGATTTGGTTATAACCATACATAACCGCCTGCATACCTGATCCACACATTTTATTAATGGTGTTACAGGGTGTAGACAATGGCAAACCACCTTTTAAAGAAGCTTGACGAGCAGGGGCTTGACCTTGCCCAGCAGGCAATACACAACCAAAATGAACGGTATCCACTTGTTCTGGTTTTATATCAACTGATTGAACAGCGGCTTTAATGGCTTCAGCGCCAAGGTCTGATGCACTTAGGGAAGAAAATTGACCTTGAAAAGAACCTAAAGGGGTTCTTTTCGCGGCAACAATCACGACACTTTTAGTGCTCATGATTACTTGGTTTCCTGAAATAATTCACGACCAATTAACATACGACGAATTTCATTAGTACCTGCACCAATATCATAGAGTTTTGCATCTCTTAATAAACGGCCAGTAGGGAACTCATTAATGTAACCATTGCCACCCAATGTTTGAATCGCTTCTAGTGCAACTTTAACGGCATTTTCAGAAGCAAACAGTAAAAGTGATGCAGCGTCTTTACGGGAGTCGTTACCTTTGTCGTATTGTTCTGCAACACGGTAAGCAAATGCACGTGTGCTTTGTAGTGCTGTATACATATCAGCAATTTTGCCCTGCATTAATTCAAAAGTACCAATCGCTTTACCGAACTGTTTACGCTCATGTATATAAGGTAGGCAAATATCCATAGCGGCCTGCATAATGCCGATAGGTCCGCCAGATAACACCATGCGTTCAGTGTTCAGACCACTCATCAGTACCTTAACGCCTTCGTTAACATTACCTAATACGTTTTCTTCAGGGATTTCACAGTCTTCAAATACAAGCTCGCAGGTATTTGAGCCACGCATGCCAAGCTTGTCTAGTTTTTGAGCCGTGCTGAAGCCTTTAAAATCTTTTTCAATAATGAATGCTGTCATGCATTGTGAACCTGCTTCAGGCCCTGCAGTACGCATGTAAACAATCAATACGTGAGCATCAGGACCATTAGTAATCCACATTTTATTGCCGTTAGCGATCCATTTATTGCCTTTCTTTTCTGCTTTACAGCTCATAGAACCAACAACATCAGAACCTGCGCCAGGCTCAGACATAGCTAATGCGCCGATACTTTCGCCAGAACATAGTTTTGGTAGGTATTTATGACGCTGATCTTCATTACCATTTAGGTATAAATTATTGATACATAGGTTTGAATGTGCTCCATAAGAAAGGCCAATCGACGCAGATGCTCGTGAAATTTCTTCCATCACAACTAAATGCGATAGGTAGTCTAAGCCAGTACCACCGTATTCTTCAGGAACGGTCATGCCTAATAGACCCATTTCACCAAATTGTGGCCAAAGCTCATTAGGGAATTCATTTTTTTGATCAACTGATTCAGCTAATGGAGCAACTACACCAGCGGCAAACTTACGAACAGCGTCACGTAACTCATCTATTTCATCATTAATTTTAACGTTAAAAGGCATCTTGTCTCCTGAGTGATATGGTTTAAAAAATCGTTTTTAATCATAACACTAAGTTAATTCTAATCGCAATTAGAATTTTATTGCATTTATTTTGCTTGGTGTATACACTGCTTTCTAATCAGAGTTAGATAGTGGTTTGCTAAAAACGGTTCAGCTACCTATACTATTTCTAATAAAAATTAGATTAAGGTCTGTGTTTTGGCAGTAGAGAAAACAATAAGAAGTAGCGTTAAGCGAGGGAAAACGAGGCAGTTAATTTTAGATGCTGCTGCAAAAAATATTAGTCGTAATGGTTATCACGCAACGTATCTAAAAGATATTGCTGCATCAATCGATATGAAGGCGGGGAGTCTGTATTACCACTTCGAATCAAAAGAAGCACTGATGCGTGAGGTACTTGATAAGAGCGTTAAGATTATTTACGACACCGTTAAAGTAGAAGTAGGAAAATTAGGTGATGAACCGGATTTTCCGAGTTTATTAAAAGCCGCAATACGCGGGCACTTAGTTGCGATTTTTAAGTACCCCGATTACACCTTAGCGAGTATACGTAACTATGGCGTAATACCCGATTCAGTCCATAAGGCCGCGCAAAAAGATAGAGATGCCTATGAAGAGTTTTGGCGTGACTTCTTTGATAAGGCGGAAACAGGCGGTTTTATTAGACCGAGTGTTGATAAAAATTTATTACGACTAGCTATTTTTGGCAGTATGAACTGGTCGTCAATTTGGTATGAGAAAAGCGGTGCAAGTGTCGAGCAAATTGCTGAATCACAAGCCGATTTATTTTTAAATGGTTGTTATCAGAAAGGAGAAGGACGTGGAGTATAAAACGATAGGTTTTAAGGTTGATGATCGAGGCGTAGCATACGTAACTTTTAACCGTCCTGAAGTACACAATGCAATGAGTGCTGAGTTTATTCAAGATTTACAGCATATTTGCGCAACGATTGAAGATAGCAATACCATTCGAGTAGCGGTAGTGACCGGTGCAGGTGAAAGCTTTTGTGCTGGCGGTGATTTGAAATGGATGGAAAGTAACCTAACTAAATCTAGAGCTCAGCGTGTTGAAGAAACGGGTGAGTTAGCGGCTATGCTTGCCGCATTAAATAGCCTAAGTAAGCCATTAATTGGTCGTATTCAAGGCCCTGCTTATGGCGGTGGTGTTGGCATGATTTCAGTGTGTGACATTACTATTGGTGTTAGTAGCGCTAAGTTTGGTTTAACCGAAGTTAAACTAGGCTTAACACCAGCGACTATTTCTCCTTACGTGGTTAAGCGTATTGGTGCAGGCAATGCACGTAGAAACTTCTTTAACTCACGAATCTTTGGCGCTGCTGAAGCAAAAGTTATCGGTTTGTTAACCGATGTTGTAGAGGCTGATGAACTGGACGCAGCCATTGAAAAAGAAGTAAGAATGATTTTGAAATGTGCGCCAGGTGCGATTGCATCGACTAAAAAACTAATCGATTACGTTGATTCTCATGGTATGCCAGACAATAGAATTTATACGGCTGCTAACTTAGCGGATGCTTGGGAAACGGCTGAAGGTAAAGAGGGTATCGACGCCTTTTTAAATAAGCGCAAAGCTAGCTGGCATTAATACATTGAGCTAACAAACGATAACTAAGGGTTTGAGAACAATGAATTCAATATATTTTAAAGAAGAGCACAACATGTTACGTGACCAGATTCGACGCTTTGTCGAGCAGCGTGTTATGCCAATAGCAGAACAATGGGAAGAAGAAGGGAAGGTCCCTCGTGAGATCTTACGTGAAATGGGTGACTTAGGTTTTTTTGGTATTCGATACTCTAGTGAGTATGGCGGAAGCGAACTAGATACACTGGGTTCAGTTATTTTCGCTGAAGAACTGGGTCGTTCAACATTTGGTGGATTTGCGATTACAGCATTAGTACATACTGATATGGCTTCACCACACTTAGATAATTTTGCTAGTAAAGAGCAGTTGGCTAAATATATGCCGGATATTATTTCAGGTAAGACAATTGTTGGTGTGGGTGTTACTGAACCAGATGCAGGCTCTGATGTTGCTGCAATGAAAACTCGTGCGGTTAAAGATGGTGATGATTACATTATTAATGGCACAAAAATGTTCATTACTAATGGTGTTTATGGCGATTTGTTTTTTGTTGCAGCAAAAACAGATATGGATGCTAAAGCGTCACGCAGTATCTCTATTTTTGCTATTGAAAAAGGAACACCTGGCTTTAGTGTTGGTAAAAAGCTTAATAAAATGGGTTGGTTGTCATCTGACACGGCTGAATTAGTGTTTGATAATTGTCGTGTGCCTGCCGCTAATATTTTGGGTGAGGTGAATAAAGGCTTTTACTCAATTATGCGTAACTTCCAAAATGAAAGACTTGTGCTTGGTGCGCAAGCGATGGGTGAAGCAACTAAGGCTATTGAGTTGACACTTGAATATGTCACAACGCGTAAAGCATTCGGCGGTGTATTGTTTGATAAGCAAGCTATTCGTCAACGTCTAGCATCTTTAGCCGCTCGTGTTGAAGCGGGTAAGCAGCTTGTTTACCATTCAGCATGGCTAGATGCTCAAGGTCTTGATTGTATTAAAGAAGTGTCAATGGCTAAAGCATACTGTGGAGAACTCGTCAATGAAGTAATGTATGACTGCCTACAGTTCCACGGTGGCTTTGGTTACATTCGTGAAAGTGCTATTGAGCGTATGTATCGTGATGCACGCATTCAATCAATTGGTGGTGGTGCAACCGAAGTCATGCTTGAGGAAGTATCAAAAAGAATGATTAGTTAAGGACTTAATATTTAACTATTCTATCTTACGCTAGTTTTATTTTGTCGTATTATGGCGTTATAATGCAAAAATTGGCCGCTAGAGCTTAGCTTTTGTGGTTAATTTTTTATATCTATAGTACTTATTTAAAAGCTGGTGTTCTATTAGCTATTGATGTAAGTGTGTTAATTTTAAGAGGTTATTATGTCTGATGTTAAAGTGATTGGCGTTGTTGGCGCGGGTCAAATGGGTAGAGGGATCGCGCAAGTTGCAGCGATGTCTGGGTTTGAAGTTGTATTGTTTGATGTCAATAAAGACGGTTTAGACTTTGGTTTTAGTTTTATTCAAAAACAGCTAGATAAAGGCGTAACAAAGAATAAATGGGACCAAGCGTTTGTTGATACAACAATGTCAGCTATCTCAACATCAACTGTTATGGGTGACCTTCAGTCGTGTGATCTTATTGTTGAGGCTGCGACAGAGAATAAAAAAATCAAGTTTGAAATCTTCAAGCAACTGGACAGTGTTGCTAAAGAAGGCGCGATTTTAGCATCGAATACCTCATCTATTTCTATTACTGAAATAGCAGAAGTGACTAAACGTCCTGAAGCGGTCGTGGGTATGCACTTTATGAACCCTGTGCCTGTTATGAAGTTAGTAGAGACCATTACAGGGCTTGAAACATCGACAGCGACTATTGAGGCTACCGAAGCGGTTGCGGTAAAAATGGGTAAAACAGTTGTACGTGCTGATGACGTACCGGGTTTTGCTGTGAATAGAATTCTCGTACCAATGATTAATGAAGCATTTTATGCCTTATACGAAGGTGTTTCTGATGCGCGTGGAATTGATAATGCAATGAAACTTGGCTGTAATCAACCAATGGGGCCACTTGAGTTGGCAGACTTTATTGGGCTTGATACTTGTCTTGCGATTATGAATGTATTACATGAAGGTTTAGGGGATACAAAGTATAGACCGTGTCCATTACTGAAAAAATATGTTGCTGCGGGTCGATACGGCGTAAAAGTGAAAAAGGGTGTTTATGAGTATTAAATTTGAAACGATTAAATTAGACGTATCGGATGATATTGCTACTTTAACGATCTGTCGTGAAAAAAGCTTAAACGCTTTAAACAAGCAAGTTCATACTGAGCTAAAAACGTGTTTGTGGCACTTGAAAGCTAATGCCGATAATTTGCGTGGGCTTATTTTAACGGGAGCAGGTGATAAGGCATTTATTGCTGGCGCAGATATTGTTGAAATGAGTAAGATGAACTCTCAAGAAGGCTATGACTTTTCTATTTTAGGGCAACAAGTCAGCTTATTACTTGAAGAACTACCATTCCCCGTTATTGCTTGCGTTAATGGATTTTCTTTAGGTGGTGGTTGTGAAATGGCGATGAGTTGTGACTTTATCTACGCAACCGATTCAGCTGTATTTGGACAACCTGAAGTTAAGTTAGGCTTAATTCCTGGTTTTGGTGGAACGCAACGTTTAGCTAAATTGATTGGCAGAAATAAAGCAAAAGAAATAATTTATACAGGGCGTAATGTTAGTGCTGATGAAGCCTATCAATTAGGCTTGGTCGTTAAAAAATTCTCTTCAAAAGAGGAAATGCTAGAAGGTGCATTAAAAACATTGGCGCAAATTAGTAAAAACTCACCATTAGCTGTTAATGAAGTTAAGCATGTGATGAATTTAGCTAATGATTTAACGGTTTCAGAAGGGTTGAAACTTGAATCAATGCATTTTGCAGAGATTTTTGATACCGTTGAGATGAAAGAAGGTACGACAGCCTTTATTGAAAAAAGGAAGGCTAATTTCAAAAATAACTAACTAATTTATTTAACAGGTTAATTTAGAGGGATTTATGAGCGACTATACAATCAATGATTTAGAAGTAGGCATGTCAGCAACAATGGCAAAAACAGTGACTGAAGCTGATGTTGTTTTATTTGCAGGCGTAACCGGTGATTTTAATCCCGCACATATCGATGATGAATACGCAAAAGCGAGTATTTTTAAAGCTCGTATTGCTCATGGCATGTTATCAGCAGGTTTTATAAGCGCTACTTTAGCGATGAAATTGCCTGGGCCTGGTTCTATCTATATGTCGCAAAACATGAAGTTTAAAGCCCCTGTTAAAATTGGTGATACTGTTAGAACAACCGTAACGATTAGCGATGTAAATGTTAAGAGAAAAATCGTTAAATTAGATACGGTATGCAGCGTTGGCGACACTGAAGTTGTTGTCGGCGATTGTGTCATGATGAAGCCTTAAGTCTATTTAAGGGATCATTTAGACGTTGATTTGAAACCTTTATATTGAAGCTGGTAATTACAGTATTTGATATAAAGGTTTTTTTATAAAAGGAAGGAATTGATGAGTTTATCTGCATTACATACACAAAAAATAAAGAAGGCATCAGAGGTCGTAGACCTTGTTAAAAGTGGTGATATTTTAGACTATGGGTTTACTGTAACTAAACCTGATTTATTTGATGAAGCGTTGGCTGAACAAAAAGATCGTTTGGAAGACGTCGTTATTCGAGGAGCTTTATCATGCGGACCTATTTCTGTAGTGGAATGTGACCCTGAGCAAAAGCATTTTGAATACCAGAATTGGCATATGTCTGGTTACGATAGAAAGAAATCAGCCCTTGGGCAAATGAGCTATATTCCATTTAACTTTGGTGAAGGCCCTGGTATTTATCGAAACTACTTGAGTGTTGACCTCATTGTCATTAAAACATCACCGATGGATGAACATGGCTATTTCAATTTTGGTGTCTCCAATTCATATATTCAAGCAGCTTGCGATATAGCCAAGAAAATTGTGGTGGAAACATCAACAGCGATGCCCGTGTGTTATGGCAGTCAGAACACCGTACATATTTCAGAAGTTGAAGCCATTATCGAAGGTAATAATGCCGCTTTATTTGAACTCCCTAGCGGGAAAATTAGCGATATTGATCGTGCGGTAGCTGATTTTATTGTGCCACTTATTGGTGATAGAAGTTGTTTGCAAATTGGTATTGGTGGTATGCCCAATGCAGTTTGTTCTGCGTTAGCACATTCCGATGTAAAAGATTTGGGTATTCATACCGAAATGTTTGTTGATGGCATGGTTGACCTTATCGAAGCTGGTAAAGTGACAGGTGCTTATAAACAAACTTATATGGGGCAAATTGTGTACGCCTTTGCTTTAGGCTCACAGCGTATGTACGATTTTATTCATAGAAATGAAAGTTGTTGCAGCATCTCAGTCGATGAAACTAATTTACCGGCAAAAATTTCTGCTAACGATAATGTTGTTTCCATTAACAATTGTTTACAAATTGATTTAAGTGGGCAAGTGGCATCGGAAAGCAGCGGTTATCGGCAAATATCAGGCACCGGTGGGCAGTTGCAGTTTGTTCGAGGCGCTGTTGCATCAAAAGGTGGCAAATCTTTCATGTGTTTATCATCTCGTTTTATTGATAAAGAAGGAAAGCCGACATCACGAATTATTCCTAGTATGGACCCTGGTACGGTGATAACAACCCCAAGAACTGACGTAATGTATGTGGTGACTGAGTACGGTATTGTGAACTTAAAAGGCAAAAGCATTAGTGATCGTGCACTTGCCTTAATTAGTATTGCACACCCGGATGATCGTGAAGAACTTATGCAGCAAGCGCGCGATAATAAAATTATTTCTCGTAAGCATTGGTAATAACTTTACTTTGAACAAAGGCACTTGCACTGTCGGTAACGTGTAAGTGCTTATTCACATTATAAGCACCACCTAAATTGATTCAGCAGCAGGCAACTTGATGACATATTCCACCGTTAAATTTACAAAAAAAGACCAAATTGCAATAGTGACTCTGAGTGATCCTGATACACGAAACGCGATAACTGATCCTATTTTGCTAGAAGAGGTGAAGTCTGTCTTTAGAGCGATTCAAGATGATCCTGAGGTGTCAGTTTGTATTTTAACGGGTGAAGGTAAGGGCTTTTCATCGGGGGGTAATGTTAAAGACATGCTGCACCGTAAAAAGATGTTTGCTGGTGCCCCTTTAGATGTTCAAAATGGTTACCGTAATGGTATCCATAGCCTTTCAAAGCTATTGTATAACATCGAAATTCCAATTATTGCTGCGGTTAATGGAGCGGCGGCTGGTGCGGGTTTTGACTTGGCATTGTTATGCGATATTAGAATTGCTTCTGAAAGAGCGAGCTTTTGTTCATCCTTTGTGAATTTAGCCGTTATTCCTGGTGATGGTGGTGCATGGTTACTTCGTAAAACAGTGGGTGCACAACGTGCTGCTGAGTTGGTACTAACGGGTAAAACTGTTCGTGCAGAAGAAGCGCTAGAAATGGGTTTATTATTAAAGATTGTTGAGCATGACAAATTGATTGAAGCCGCACTTGAAATAGCGAAACCAATTGCAGAAAAGTCGCGTGAAACACTGGTTGTTGCTAAACGTTTATTACGTTCAACTGATAGCTTGAGTTATGAAGATCACCTAAATTTATGTTCCGCTAACCAGGCTATGTTTCATCATGCGCCTGAACACCAAGCAGCTCTTGAGAAGTTTTTCGACAAGAAGTAGTCAAGCAGACCTAGACGTAGCAGAGGAATATGCTCTGCCATTACACTTTAAATCTAACAAGCAACAAACAATTATGGCGCGTGTAGTAATTAAATACCCTGAACCCACACTATTTACTCATGAACTCACTGTTCGAGTAACCGATTTAAATTTTGCTGATCACCTAGCGCACGATAGTGTTATTTCACTATTGCATGAGGCTCGGGCGCAGTTTTTTAAAGCGAATGGTTGGTCGGAATTAGATGTTGATGGAGCAGGTATTATCATGGCTGATCTTGCTGCTAACTACCGAGGTGAAGCTTTTTTTGGGCAAACGCTGAGTGTTGAAATCAGCTTGGGAGACTTCACATCAAAAGGTTGTGATGTTTTTTATCGTATGAGTTGTAAAGATAACGACACGCTTGTTGCTATTGCTAAAACAGGCATAGTCTTTATGGATTATTCCACGCGTAAGCTGGTTAAAGTTCCAAAGGCGTTTCTTAAAGTAGCCGGCTTATAAGTGAACACCATGCTTTTACTTTGTTAGCCAATAATGACTAACGGCTGCATATTTTATTTAACCATTAATATGTTTTTGCATTTCAAAGCAACGTTATGACTAAGCTGAGTGAGCTGGAAAACATTCAATAATGTGTACGGGGAGAAGTAACCCTTGGTAGTCAGGAAAGTGCGTGGGAGGGTGTGAACTTGAGTGATTATCATTAGACTAAATTAGAAGTTGATATTTCTCGAATGCGTGATATTGATGGAATGGCTGAGGTTTTTTTAGTGTATTGGCAATCATTTCTTTGTTCTAAAGAGTCTCTTTAGGAATTTTCTTGAGAATCTTTTGACGTTCTACAATGCTTGTATGTTTAAAAAAATCGAAGATTTTTTGCGTAGCACTAATGGCTAATTCAAGTTCCTTTTCTCTTGCTTTAGTTACTGTTGCAAATACTTCTTCGGCCGCAGGGTTAATGACGCTAACGGTGTTAGTTGTTTCAATAAGCTTACCGTTTATAAGTAATAGTTAGTTCTTTATGTCGCTTTTCCCCAGATTTTTGTTTTTATGTAAGCAAAAATTTAACATATTAAAAAAAACTTGCAAAGAGTATAATCAGCCGCTCAGATACAAACGAACCACAAACTCTTTAACAAGGCACCCATGGTAAGCAAGAAAACACCCGCTAAAACTAACCGCTCCGATAATCGTAAACCAGAAATATTAGATACAGCGGCAAAATTATTTAGTGTAAAGGGTTACCATGCAGTGTCTATGCGAGATATTGCTAAATCAACCGGTATGTTGCCGGGCTCCTTGTACTATCATTTTTCATCTAAAGAAGACTTATTATATTCAGTGTATGAACGTGGCGTTAACGTAATTGCTGCTAAAGTCGATGCTGCTATAGCCACCCAAGAAGAGCCGTGGGATAAGTTAGCAGCGGCATGCTCTACTCATTTAGAAGAGCTATTAGGTGATAATGCGTATGCTCAGGTGGTTACCCGTATTTTGCCTCAAGACGTAGAAAGTATTCGAAGAGAGTTAAGTAAATTAAGGAATGGTTATGAGGATCGCTTCAAAGATATGATCTCAAACCTTGGTTTAGATGAAGATGTTGACCAAATGTATTTACGATTATTATTATTAGGCGCTTTAAACTCAACACTTTCCTGGTATAACAAAAAATCAGGCAACCCAACGGCTATTTCAGAAGAGTTGATTAAAATTGTTGGCCAAAGAATTAAGCTTAACCCATAAGTAATTTTAAAGACACATTGTGCTGAAGTACGGACAAGCTTTCTTTTGCAAGTGGCAAACTATCATCAGCCATTGTACTCTCAGTAATATCAGTGACACTAGCAGATAATGAATAGGCGGTATTAGCTGATTTCAGTGCTTGTTTGCCACGACCTTCGGCCGTTAACTAATGGTACTCGCCCTTCAAATAAGCGCCTTCGAGTGCTTCGAAGGTATTTGTGGTGTGCCTAACCGTTACTAAGCTTCACTTCTTTAATGCTTATAAACCAGCAGGTAGTTAACTCTACTTGCTCGTTAATTTTTAATTAAACCCTTAGTTTATAGGCACTTAATAGGGTATTTCTGCTACCATCAGCCATCATTTTGAATAACTGGAAGTTGCTTGTATATATTAGAAGGTTTGAGGTATTACGGCCAAGAAGGGCCAATCGCGATTGTTAGACTAGATGGTCGAACAATGGCATATACCCCGCAAGGAATAGATTCATTACTAGTTAAATATAAGTCCCACCGGTATTACGCCTCTTTATGCTATATAAAACAAGAGATGAGTAAACCGGGGGATTACAAAGACATTCAAGATAGTGATTTTTCAGGCCAAGAAGAATTATTTAGCTAGTTGCTCAATACCTAACGACTTGTCATCGGTCGTTGAAGACCGTTTATTTTCCAGAAAAAACTTTCATCAGTAGGTCAGTCGTTCTAGCTGCAGGGTTTTCTCGAATATTCTTTTCTTCTAAAGCAATATATTTAAATAAACCATCAAGGGTTTTATTAGTGACATATTGATCAATATCGAGTGCATCAGTTGGCGCTAGGCTACCCAAAAGAGAGTTGTTGAGCATTGGAGTTGCTTGAGAAACAAGGCTCTTATAAGCTAAGGTAACGCCAAACTCATCAGTAGCTTGTTGAATGATAGGTTTAAACTTTTCAGCTAACTGCGTGCCAGAAACTTTACGAAAATATTGTGTAGCCGCATCGTCAGGCCCATTGAGAATATTACTCGCATCTTCAACAGACATTTGTCGAATAGCTTCGGCTAGCAACTCAGCAGCTTGAGGAACAGCACCTTCAGCGGCATGATTCATCGTGCTAATAAACTGATCAGCATATTGTCCTTGTCCAAGGCTTCTTGCTGTTTCTTCAACCATTTTTAATGAACTAGGAAGAGGGATTTCAACAAGGTTATTACCCATAAAACCACCTTCTTTTCCAAGCAATTTAATGGCGGATTCAACACCGGTTGCTAAAGCTTCTTTTAAACCATTAGCGACGTCACTATTATTGAGTACAGTGCTAGATGCTTGAACGGCTGTCTTATTGTTTAATAATTCCGTGGCTGTTTCATTTAAAAGATCCTGCCAGCCGGCATGAGCATTGGTAATTACTGCAAGAGTGAGGAGGGAGCTTGAGGCGAGTAAAGTAGCTTTTTTTAGCATAGTAGCATCCTTGATTTATAGCTATATTGGTTAATTGAATTGTCTTATATCGATGATGCCACATTCTTAGTAGTACTGTAATGAGTTATTTTATGTAACCCTAAAAAAGAATGCTTTAAGATGGCGCGTAATTCAGCAATATTCTATTCACTCTCATTAGTTTTGAAGTTAGATCGTAGCAAGGTTAAAAATATTGCTGACGATATACCGGCAGAGCCAAATAGCATACACATCACCATAATTTGATACCTCGCTGCGATAAAAGGTGATACACCGGATAAAATTTGTCCTGTCATCATCCCTGGTAATGATACCAAGCCGACAGCAAATAATGAGTTTGTTATAGGGATTAGAGATGCTCTAAATGCAATAACACGGGCTTGTTCAAATGATACGTTTCTTTTTATTTCAGCCTCTAGTCGTTCACCGGCAAGACTAACGCTATTCATAGAGCTGGCAAAAACCATTCCGGCAAGTGGTATTATTTTATCGGCGGAATACCACGGGTGTAATTCCAGAACACCTTGGCTGACGAGCAACAGCACTGTAATACTCGCTAAAGAGATGGCAAAAAATGATTTGGAATATAGTAGTCGCCGCGGGATTGAAAGTGTTCGCAAGGCAATCCAACTTGATGCTAACAGCATGATACTTAGAACAAATGTTACGATAAAGACATTATCGTATTTAAAGATAAAGACGAGAAAATAGCCAATCAATAATAATTGAATAAGCATTCGAGACATTGCATAAACTGAGTTTTTAACATCAAGTTTCCATTTCCAAATAATGACAAAAACTATCAGTACGGGTATGAAAACTAGTGCTAAATTTGAGAAAGGGATGGTTTGAATTGAGTTATTCATCATCAACTATGATTAGTTAGCGGGTGCCGTATAATTGTATACGGACATTGTTACAGCCATTAGGTAGCAGATGTGCTAAATGACTTGTTGTTCTTAATCTTATGTAAGCATTGCCGGAATGCATAACTAAGGTATAGTGATTCAGGTGAATTCATCCTTCTTATAGGCGGATATAATGAAGAGTAAAATTATTCTACAATCATTAATTTGTTGTCCAGAATGTGGGTATAAACACTTAGAAACCATGCCAACAGATGCCTGTCAGTGGTTTTATGAATGCAAGTCCTGTGGAGCATTACTTAAGCCGCTAAAAGGTGATTGTTGTGTTTACTGCTCGTATGGCTCGGAGCCATGCCCACCTATTCAGCAGGGGCGTGGTGATTGCTGTTCAAGCTAATTGCGTTTATTTATTACAGAGACGTGAAGATAATAAAAATTGACCTTTTGACTCTAGATTGAGTCGCACAGATGAATAGGGAGTAATGTCATTGAGTTCAATTACATTTAATTCTAAGCAATTATCTGTGCCTGCCGTCTTAAAAAAGCAGGAATCACCCGCTGTGCGTAGTGAATCTGACGCTCCTGCTCAGGCAGGTAATAAACCTAAAGAAACAGCTGCTTTTAGTTCCCAAGAACTCAATGCCTTGCGACAGCTGCAATCTATTGATAAACAGGTACGTGCGCACGAAAAGGCTCACATGAATGCAGCTGCCGGTATTGTTAGAGGTGGCGCAAGTTTTACAATGCAAGTGGGCGCGGATGGGAAGCAATACGCGGTTGGAGGAGAGGTATCGGTTGACACTTCTAAGGTGGTTAATGACCCGCAAGCTACGATACTTAAAGCGCGACAAATTCAGCGTGCAGCTCAAGCACCCATAGATCCTTCACGGCAAGACCGCGCGATAGCCGCAAATGCATATGCTATGGAACAAAGAGCAGTTATTGAATTACGTGATTTAAAGTTACTAGAAGCACAGCTTGCTGAAGCTGAAAACTCATCAAGCATTGATGTATTGGTTTAGCCTTACTGCTTTCGAGTAAAGCCACTTAGCACCGCAAAGTGATAGGTTTCGTCTGATATAATTCACTCTAAATTATCCTTATAAAATTCAAAGAGAAAACTCTGATATGTTGCAGTATAAAATAATCCCCGTGACTCCTTTTGAGCAAAACTGCACATTATTTTGGTGTGATGAAACTATGAAGGCAGCGGTTATTGACCCGGGTGGAAATGCTGAGCGTATTATTCAGGCCATTGAAGATAATAAACTGACATTAGAGAAAGTTCTCATTACCCATGCGCATATTGATCATGCGGGTGCCACTCAAGCGATTGTTGATCATTTCTCTGTGCCGATTGAAGGCCCTCAAAAAGAAGACCAGTTTTGGATTGACCAAATTCCAGAACAAGTTGTACGCTTTGGCTTTGCTGGTGCGGCTGTGTTCTCACCGGATCGTTGGTTAAACCAAGGCGATACCGTACACTTTGGTAATATTGAACTTGAAGTGTATTTTTGCCCGGGGCATACACCAGGACATATTGTATTTTTCCATCGAGAATCTAAATTAGCACAGGTAGGTGATGTGTTGTTTTGTGGGTCTGTTGGGCGGACCGATTTTCCACGTAGTGATCAGGCTGCATTACTTAAATCAATTACAGAAAATTTATTTCCATTAGGTGATGATGTGCGTTTTATTCCCGGGCATGGTCCGATGGGAACGTTTGGCCAAGAACGTAAAACAAACCCTTATGTTGGCGAAGGGGCATACTAGTTAATATTTAATATAGCTCAGGGTTGTTAAGTAGTTACCCAGCTTAGAGGATCAAATTAAGCAAGCAATATCAGTCGGTTACGTTTTCTATATGATGTGTTATCGCATGTGTTTCTCGGTGCATTCAGCTTGAAATACAATGATGATAAGGCTTTGTTTGTTAAACGGGTCTCGGGCTCAATTGTTCCTGATTATAAAAAAGGTCAGTACCTAGTGATGTCTGAAATTGCTACAGTACAAGAGGTTTG